>ENA-ORUX01001087-ORUX01001087.1-human-gut-metagenome-genome-assembly--contig:-NODE-1087-length-22339-cov-5.144633_pt1 | contig 22339 bp, 15 predicted proteins | sample MGYA00242087_ERZ509225 | MGnify/ENA primary metagenome ERZ509225 (study PRJEB26280, sample SAMEA2338864) | human gut metagenome | biome: human gut; feature: human-associated habitat; material: faeces... | reverse complement strand
GGCGTGAAACTGGCGGGAGACCCGCCATTGGAATTGTTCCGCGAAGTCTTGGACGTTTTAGGAAAAGCTGGGAAAAGCAGCGTGAAATAATACTGCCGCAGTGCAATTTTGTGCGGTTTTTGTCGAAGTTAACGGATTTCCTCTTGAAATTTAGTCAAAATGTGCATAGACAGCTTTTTTGAAATGTGCTATAATACTGAAAGAATGTGAAACGCATTGCGTGGTAGTGCGTGAATAAGGAGGAGCTTACAATGAAGTTTATGAAGAAGATATTGTCAGCTGTAGCGGTTACAGCAGCTGCGATAATATCTTTTGCATCTCTGACAGCATCTGCTGATCTGAAGGCACGGGATGAAGCACCGTATAATGCTTTTCTGGCAATTCAGGCAGGCGGGGATTCCAAGTGGGTTTCTTCCACAGATGATCCGGCTGTAGTTGCACAGAAGAATTCTATTACCGAAGCAACGGAAGCAACAATTACCGGCGACGGCAGCTATTCTGTAGATGTTACCATGGTGAACGGTTCGGAAACCATTGAAGCTATGATTCTTTCTACCAATATTAATGCATATTCTTTTGCTCCGGAGGGAGCATCTACCCCGACCGGCGGTCTGCCGGAGGGCTGCACCGCAAAGGTGGAAATCGATTCTATTGAAGTTCAGCATGTTGGCGGCGGTTCTACACCGTTGGCATATGCAGGTCCGTCTGAGGGTGCACTGCGTACCGCAGATGACGGCACCAGCATTCGTGTGAATATTATGAATGTATGGACAAAGCCGCAGGTAAATGACATTGGTACCGGTGAGCATGTTTCTCCGGACGGCGGTTTGGCTGCCGGCGATAAGATCGTTGTAAACTTCACCGTCAGCGGTATCTCCAACGGCGGTAATGGCGAGGGCACAACTGCTCCGTCTGACAACAGCGGCAATAACACTACTACCACTACCGCTGCAAACGGCGGTAACGGCACAGACGGTACTACCACAGCAGCAACAAACGCTGACGGTACTCCGGCAACAACTACCGCAGCAGGTAGCAACGGCGGTTCTTCCAACGGCAGCAATGGTGGTTCTTCCAACAGCAGTTCCGGTGGTTCTTCCAGTTCCAACAACTCCAAGAGCGGTACCAACAATGTAAAGACTTCTCAGACTGGTGACTTTGGCATTGCCGCAGTTGCACTGGGTGCAGTAGCAACCGCAGCTTTGGGCGTTGGTGCATACACGATCACCAGAAAGAAGAAGTAATTCTGCTTCTGGCGAATCTTATTTTTGACAGTCTCATTTTTTCATTTTTACCCCTATAATACAGGAAAAGTCCTCACTCGAAAGAGTGGGAACTTTTCCGTTTGTGGGGATATGGGCAATGTTCCTGTCATTGTCTGGTTAAGGAAACACTGCATAAAGCTTGTGCGTAAGATGCGTAGTCAGATTTTTCGGCAGATTGCATAGAAATTCCGCAGGCATACTGCCGTATGGCAAGGGATTTCTGGGCAATATGACGGAAAATCTGCAAGCAGATTGCGTACAAAGCCGTCAGGCGGGCTTTATTCAGTGTTTCCTTAATACGATTTCACGCATTCCGATCCCGCTGCATTACTGCCAGTTGGTCGCAGCGTTCGTTTTCGGGGTGACCGGCGTGTCCCTTGACCCAGTGGAATGTGACCTGATGCTTTTCCAGCAGCGGGAGCAGCTGTTTCCACAAGTCCACATTCAGTGCAGGCTTCTTGTCCGACTTGACCCAGCCCCGTTTCTGCCAGCCGTAGACCCAGCCATTGGTGATGCTGTCCACCACGTATTTGCTGTCCGTAGTCAGCAGAACGTTGCACGGTTCTTTCAGGGCGGACAGGGCTTCGATGACACCGGTCAGTTCCATGCGGTTGTTGGTGGTTTCGTGTTCGCCGCCGGAGAGTTCCTTTTCCGCAGTGCCGTACCGCAGGATCGCTCCCCAGCCGCCCGGTCCGGGGTTGCCGCTGCATGCTCCGTCTGTGAAGATCTGTACTGTTTTCATATGTTGCCTCCTTGTATTTTCTGCATAGGTTCTATTATACTATATATTTGAAAATTCTGCAACCGGCAATTTGTGCGGGCATGTTCTGTGGGATTTCCAAAAATATTTCCCACAATTTGTGCAAGTTGACCGTCTGAAATGCTTGACCTTTCTCAAATTTTATGCTATAATACAAGTGCTAGATTCGTGACACGAATCGTTTTTTGTGCGATATAATTTGGAAGGGAGTTTTTTACAAGAATGAGAACTTTAAAACGTATGCTGGCGGCACTGATGGCTTTGACAGTGGTGGGAGTACTGGGTGCCTGCGGCGGCGGTTCGGACGATTCCAAGAGTGCTTCTTCCTCCGAGGCAGAATCTGCCTATAAGGAAAAGGACGACGTTGCCATTGATGCTTCTCTGGTAGACGATATGGTCAAGAATGATCCGGACATTAAGGGACAGACCATTTACTGGCTGGCAGACTATGACATCAACCCGAAGAACAATCAGGACAGAAGCGTTGCCCTGTCGCTGTTCGAGGACAAATATGGTGCAAAGGTGGAGTATGTTTCCTGTACCTCTGACACCAAGTTTGACACACTGGCAAGCCGTATTCTGGGCGGCGATCCGGTGGACATGTTCCCCTATGAGTGGGACGCTGTGCCCAACGGCGTGACCAAGGAACAGTATCAGCCGCTGGACGACTATCTGGATCTGAGCGACGACATCTGGTCGGATATGTCAGACGTTATTGAAATGTTCAAGTATAAGGACAAGCATTATGTAGTACCGTACTGCCTGTCTGATCCGCTGCTGATCACCTATAACCGTTCCCTGTGTGAGGAGAACGGTCTGGACGATCCTTACGAGCTGTACAAGAAGGACAAGTGGGACTGGGACGCTTTCATGGACATGATGAAAACGTTCGTTTCCAATGCCAAGGACGGCGAAACCCGCTACGGCATCAACGGCTGGTTTGGTCAGGCAATAGTGCAGTCTACCGGCGAAACATTTGTCAAGTATGACGGCTCTAAGTTCTCCAACAATATCAGCAATCCGGCAATTGAAGAAGCCGAGGGTGTAATGGAAGAAATCATGAGCCTTGGTCTGTATGATCCCACATGGTACGGCTATCTGCCGGACGACGGCTCCACGCTGTTCTTCGGCATGGCAGACTGGGCACTGGGTGCATCGAATGTCAAGGCGGATCCGAATCCGGACTATGAAGATGACGGCTTTGTGGAAGAAAACGATCTGATGATCGTACCGTTCCCGAAGCAGCCGGGCAGTGATGAATACTATCTGAACTGCAACTTCGGTGCAAAGATGCTGGTCAAGAATTCTGACAAGGGCGATGCAGTTGCAGCGTACATCAAGTGCGAGCGTCTGGCAGCTATGATCGACGAATACAAGGACGCTGCCAAGGAAAAGGCGATCATTCCGGAAGTCAACGCACAGGGCAAGTTGAAGTCCTATGTGACCGAGGAACAGTATGATGCGTTGCAGGATTACAAGAATCCGAAGAACATCACACCGGTATTCGACTTCGGCTATGGCATGGGCAGCAGAATGTACGGCGACGGCGAATACACCTACGAAACCAGAGGTGTCATGAACAACCTGACCTCTGCACTGCTGAACGGCGACAAGGACTCCTGGGCTGTAGTGCGTGACGAGTGGTCCTCTGTGATCGATGAAGTCATTGACGGCTACAACAACAAATAAGACAAATGTCCCTCTTTGAGATTTTTTGAAAAAAGCTTCTTCGCGTTGGCGGGGAAGCTTTTTGTTGCCTTTTGCAGGAAACTGTGCTATAATAGAGCGAAAGAGGCTGTGTTCCCTCGAACAACATTTTTTCAGAAAGGAGGAATCGTTTCATGGACGCATTATTTCAGCCGGTTGCCAACCTGAAAGGCATTGGCACCAAGCGGGCGGAGGCTCTGGAAAAGCTGGGGATCCGCACTCCCTATGATTTGCTGTACCATGTGCCGCGGGGGTATCTGGACTACAGCCACCCTGTCCCCGTTGCGGCGGCACCTACGGGAGAACCCTGTGTGATTCGGGTGCAGATCGTGCACAAGCTTGCCCCGCAGTTTATCCGCAAGGGCATGACCATTTTCAAGGCGGTTGCCACGGACGGGCTGAATGACGTGACGGTGATCTTATACAACAACCCCTACGGCTTTCAGGCTCTGCACACGGGCAGCTGGTACCGCATGTCCGGCAAATTGCAGGGCGGACTGCTGCGGCGGGAAATTTCTGCACCTCACGTGCTGGCGGACGACAGCAAGGAACTGATCTACCCGTCCTATCCTCTGACCAGCGGCATTACCATGCCGATTCTGGTGCGGGCAGTCAAGCAGGCAATCGAACTGATGCGACAGCAGCCTTTCGACTGGATGCCGGAGGAGATGCGTCTGGAACACGGACTGCTGCCCCTGACGGCGGCACTGGAACAGGTGCATTTTCCTGCCAATCCGGCACTGATGGAAACGGCTCGCCGGCGGCTTGCCTTTGACGAACTGCTGCAATTGCAGCTGGGCATGCTAATACGCCGTGCGGACAACCGGCGGCGGTCTGCCTATCCCATGCGGCAGGATACCGATCTGGAGCCGTTTTACGGGGCGTTGCCGTTTACCATGACGGCAGGACAGAAGCATGCAGTGGAGGAAATTACAGCCGACCTGTGCGGCGATGCTCCCATGAACCGCCTGTTACAGGGCGATGTGGGCAGCGGGAAAACTGCGGTTGCGGCGGCGGCGTGCTATTTTGCCGCCCGGAACGGCATGCAGTGTGCTCTGATGGCTCCGACGGAAATTCTGGCGGTGCAGCACTATCACACCATGCAGCAGTTTCTGGAGCCGCTGGGCGTGTCTGTGGGGCTGCTCACCGGCTCTGTCCGTGCCAAGGAACGGCGGGAGATTTACGAAGCACTGGCGGACGGCAGCATGACGCTGGTGGTGGGCACCCATGCGATTTTTCAGAAAGAGGTTTCCTTTGCACGGCTGGGGCTGGTAATTACGGACGAGCAGCATCGCTTCGGCGTGCGCCAGCGCGGAATGCTGGCCGAAAAGGCCGCGAATCCTCACCTGCTAGTCATGAGCGCCACCCCCATCCCCCGCACGCTGGGATTGCTGATTTACGGCGATCTGGATATTTCCATTCTGGACGAGCTGCCCCCCGGACGCACCCCGGTCAAGACCCGGTGCATCACCGGCAAGCGGCGGCAGGACTTGTACCGCTTTCTGGACAGCGAGATCGACAAGGGGCGGCAGGTGTATCTGGTCTGCCCCGCCATCGAGGATGTGCCGGACGGCGGGCTGAACGCCGTCAAGACCTACTACGAGGACATTGCCAAGGCGCTGCTGCCCGACCGCCGGGTGGGGCTGATGCATGGCAAGCTGAAACCCAAGGAAAAAGCCGCCGTCATGGAGGATTTCAAGGCCGGGCGGCTGGATGCACTGGTGTCCACCACCGTCATTGAGGTGGGCGTGGACGTGCCCAACGCCAGCGTGATGGTGATCGAAAACGCCGAGCGCTACGGTCTGAGTGCCCTGCACCAGCTGCGCGGCCGTGTAGGACGCGGTGCCGCCGAGAGCTGGTGCTTTCTTGTCAGCGACAACACCAGCGAAGCCGTGCAGAAGCGGCTGAAATTTCTCTGCTCCACCACCGACGGCTTTGCCGTGGCACAGTACGACTTGGAGACCCGCGGCCCCGGCGACTTTTTCGGCAGCCGCCAGCACGGCCTGCCCACCTTACAGATCGCCGATTTGATGAACGACACCCGCACCCTGCACGCCGCCCAGAGCGAAGCCGCCGCCCTGCTGGCCGCCGACCCGCTGCTGGAAAGCCCTGCGCACGCTTTGCTGGCTGCACAGGTGCAGCAGATGTTCGACAAGGCCGGACCGATGAACTAAAAAAGCGCTGTCACACGAAAAACTCGTGCGACAGCGCTTTTCTTTACGTTTCCTTGCTCCCGACGATCCTTTGCAGGATGCGGGCGGTCAGGGCGTCCAGCTTTGTTTCCAGTGCGGGCAGGTGCAGCAGGCGGTAGAGCCGCTGATACACGGCATCCACCGCATAGCCCGCAGCGGCAACCAGCAGCACCGCACCGGTCAGGTAAGCCAGTGAGGGCAGCAGCGCCCCTCCGAACCGGGGCAGGTCTACCAGCTGCCACAGCAGCGCCCGGGTAAAATCGCTGTCGTGCAGCAGATACACCCCGAAGGACAGTGGTGCCAGCCGAAAGACCCAGCGCCGCCAGTAGTCTGAGCGGATACGGATATTCTGGAACAGCAGAAATATCGCTGCCGAAGCGATGACCGTAGCCAGTGCCTGATAGCCGTTGACGGTATTCACAAAACCGTTCAGGTGCAAAGCGTTTTCCACCCGCAGCGCCAGCATCCGGTTGAAAAGCCCCGCCGCCGAAGCCGCCAGATACGCCAGCAGGCACAGCCCGCTGGGCACGGTCACCCGGTATTTGCGGAAATAGGCAGCCATAAAATACAAGGTATAGAACCAGATAAAGCTGTATCCGTTATTCACAAAGGTCGCATCCGTTGCCCAGTAGAACAGCGTGCCCCACACGCTTTGCAGCAGCAGCGCCACCAGCAGCAGTGTTTTGTACTGCCGCCTGTCAAGGCTTTGCACCACCGTGTTCAGCACCGGCACCGAGAGGTACATCAGAAAATAGGCCGAAGCAAACCAGTAGCCGTTGGAGGTAAGGGGTAAAAGTGCCCGGAGCAGTGCAACAGCCGAAAGCGGGACCGCCCCCGCTTTCACCGCAACGCAGAAGGTGAGCATGGAGTAAAACCACACCTGTGCCCCAATGCGGAACAGCCGCCCGGCATGAACAGTCCCCTTGCGCTCCGACAGGTAATAGCCGGAAAGCATTACAAAACAGTTGGTGGATACACGCGCCAGAATAAACAGCAGCCAGTATATCCAGAATGCCACCGACCCCTGCGGTGCCGCACTGCCCAGCCCGCCGTGCCCGATGCCGTGCATCAGCACGATCATCACCATACTGAGGATACGCATCGTCTCAAAGCCGCTGTGCCGCTTTTGTTCTTCCATACCCCGTTTTCCCCCTTATCTCTCCCCTGTTTCCAGCTGCCGCAAGGCCTGCCGCACCTGCTGCTCCGGCCGCAGCCATGCTTGATAGTACGCCGCATTGTGCTGCGCCATAGCCAAGATCGCCGCCGGGTCTGCCAGCAGCTGCCGCAGCTGCGTCTCACACTCCGCCGGGGACGTATACGTTTTATAGTTTTTGCCTTCTTCAAAGCCGCCCGGCAGGGTGTACCGCAGCGGCTCGGTGACGATAGCGCCCCCCGCCGCCACATACTCGGCCAATTTCCAGCCGGTAGAGCCGTGCAGTCCGGTAGAAGCCACGCAAATCTCCGTGTGCTGCATCCGGTGCAGATACGCCCGCTTGCCGGTCAGCTTGTCCGGCACGATCAGCTCCGGGCACAGCTGCCGGGCACAGGCGTTGTCGGATACGCCGCCGGTGAACTGCTCCGGGAAGGCGCTTTGCAGCCGGTGCAGCAGCTCAATGCGGTCGGCGTTCACCTGCCGCCACTCTGCCTGCAGTTCCGGGTATTGCCGCACCGCCGGCTCATCCGGGTCCCACAGACGGGTCAGAAAGAGGATGCGCGGCTTTTTGCGCACCCGGGTCAGGCAGGCTTCAAAGTCCTGCGGGTAGCAGCGGGTAGAAAGCGCCCACTGCTTCAGGCGGCTCTTTGCGCTGCGCTCCGCTTCCAGCGGCGAGCCCGGGCAGGTAACGTAGTAGTTCAGCCCCAATGGCCGCAGCTTTGCGGGGATACCGCCCGGGAACTGCCGGTTCTTCTCCGCTGAAAAGCTGCGTTTGAACACCACATCTGCACGGCTGAACAGCGCCAGCACCGCTGCAGGGTCGTTGTAGAAGTAGCCGTCCATCAGGTCAAACACCACCGTGCGGCCGTTGATCTCGGTTTCCAGCAGCGCCTCCCGTGCAAGGGGACTGCCCTGCCGCTCGTCCTGCACCCGCAAAGTCAGCTCCCCGCGCTTTGCCAGCAGGGTAAAGCCCGCCAGAATGCCGCTGACGTGCGCCGCACCCTCCCGGGTGGCAAGTTTTATTGTGACCTGCATATTCCCTCCTATCGGTGGAACAGTCCGGTGCGCCGCTCGCCCATGGGGATGACATCACAGAACACACACCGGCTCTTGGTGGAAAGCTGCACATCCTTGTGGTAGCAGCCGAAAAACCATTTTTCGTAGGTCAGCTTGAGCAATATTTCGTCCAGAAACAGGTGCAGACGGTTGCTTTCGCCAAGGGCAAGAGCGGTAAAATCCAAAAATCTGCTTGGTGCATCGTGGGTCAGCACATAATCTACCTTGTAGTCTACTTTTTCTAAGTTGCGGCGGCAGGTGTCGTACTCCTCGTCGCTGGGCATCTCCTGCTTCCACCAGTTCACGCCCGGCTCCCGGTCGTCCTTATCCTGACTTTCCGCGCCGCCGAAGCAGAGATAGGTCTTGCCCTCCAGCTCCAGCACGCTGCCCCGGCACACATGGTACACGTTGCCGCCAAGGCTCTGCACCCTGCCGCCGAACAGCTCGGTCTCCGGGTACTGTGCCAGCAGGTCGTAGTTTTCGTGGCTGCCGTCCAGAAACAGCACCGTGTAAGGGCGCTTGCGCAGCCAGTCCAGCCGCTTGCGCTCTGCGGTGCTGCCGTCCCATACAAAGCCAAAATCCCCCAGCACCACCACGGTGTCCTTCTTGCCCAGCCAGCGCAACTTGCCCTGCTTGAAGCGCTGGATATCGCCGTGGGTATCCCCTGTAAGATATACCATTCCTGCCCTCCCTGCCGGGGCGAAAGAACGGTGTAAAACACCGCAAGGCTCTTGTAACGCCCCGGCAAACCTGTTATTATTATAGAACACAGCACTTTTGCTGCAAAATTGATCTTCCGGCGCGCTGTACCGCGCAGCCTTATTTAGTATATTTTATCGCTTTTTAAAGGAATTGTCCACATGAAACGTATTTTTGCACTGGTTCTCTCGCTTGTATTTCTGCTCAGCTGCCTTGTGCTGCCCGCCGGAGCCATGTTCGACCCCAGCCCGGTGTATCAGGTGCAGGCTGCAAGCGCCTATATCGTCAACACCGATACCAACATCATCGTCTACGATAAAGACAGCACGAAGCAGGTGTCTGCCGGCGGTCTGACCAAATATATGACCCTTGCCGTGCTGCTGACCAACTACGCTGACCAGCTGGACAACACCTTCCAGATGCCCTTTGCCATCTCGGACTATGTTTATAATACCAATAACGCAGATATGCGCTCCAACGAGACTTTCACCTACCGCGAAGCCATGTACGCCATGCTCACCCGCAACGCCAACGAGGCAGCCATGGGTGTGGCATACACCCTTTCTGGCGGCGATCTGGACGGCTGGGTGGCGCAGATGAACACCTTATCCAAGCGCATCGGCACCACCGCCAGCAACTGGACGGACGCCTGCGGCATCGACAGCGGCAACACCACCTGCGCGGTGGATATGTACCTGATCCTGCGCTACCTGATGAGCTTTGACGCCTTTGTGGAGATCTCCGGCGTGCCCACCTTTACCATGCCGGCCAAGGAGAAGCACCGGTCTCCGTCGGTGCTGGTCAGCCAGAATGCAGCCCTGAGCAAAAGCAGCGGCGGCAATTACTACCGCAGCGCCATGCAGGGCGGTATGTGCAATGTGACCGCCTTTAAAAATGATACCGGCACCCAAAGCTATGTTTCGTGGGGCAATAAGGACGGTGCCACCTATATCTTCTGCGTGATGGAAAGTCCCGACAGCTGCGATACCCTTGGCTACGCCAACCGCCGTCCCGCCCTGTTTGAGACAGTCAAACTGATGGACTGGGTATTCGACAGCTTTTCCATTCAGGCTGCGCTGGACACCGACCTGACCATTGCGGAGATTCCGGTAAAGTATTCCTCCGATACAGACACCTTGCAGCTGTACCCCAACGACAGCATGATGACCCTGCTGCCCTCCACCAGCGACGGCACCGTCACCCAGAAATACTTCCACCTGCCGGACTACGTCTGCGCCCCCATCCAGCAGGGCGATGTGGTGGGCACGGTGGAGCTGAAGCTGGCAGGCGAGACCATCGGCGTGGTGGATCTGATCGCCGGGCAGGACGTAGCCCGCAACCCGCTGCTGTTCGGGGTGGACAAGGTGAAGGAGTTCTTCACCAGCCTGTACCTGAAGGTGGTGCTGGTGCTCAGCCTGATCGCCGCCCTGATCTACGGGCTGTGGCTGCTGTGTGCCAACTGGAACCGCCGTAAACCCACTAAAAAGATCCACCGCCGCTATTGAACAGACGCAAAAATGCCCCGGCAGCCGCAAAGGCCGCCGGGGCATTCTGGTTGCGCCAGCAGGAGTCGAACCTACGATGGGGGAGTCAAAGTCCCCTGCCTTACCGCTTGGCGATGGCGCATCGTGCAGCTAAGTATAGCATATTTTCTGCCGTTCCACAAGAGGGACACTGCATTTTTGCAGCCTTTTCCCCGCAGCACTTAGAGCGTTTGCGGCGTTTTTTGTCATTTTTTGGGCTTTTAGACGCTGTTTTTATGCTTTCCATTTCCTGCCATATTTTTACGAAAGACAAGTTTTAAAGGATGCAATTTTCAAAAAATGCGGTCTATCGGGGCATAAAATTCATCTTGCAAGGGTAAAAATCGTTTTTTCATAATTTTTATTATTTTTTCAGCCAAAAGCTGTATTTTTTGTTGCGGTTCTGGTACACTGGATGTGATAAATATAGATTGAAGAAACTTCTCCGCTGTCCGGGCTGCGCCCGGGTGGGGCAGGGTCTCCATCTTTGTGAAGGAAAGCGAGGGATCTCATGAAAAAATTCCTGAAAACGCTGGTGGTCGGGATCTGCCTGTTCACCCTGCTGTGCTGTGCGCTGCCGGCTGCGTTTGCTGCCGGCAACACTTCAGGGAGCAAAAAGGAACAGAACGTGTTCGCCATTGGTATGGATGCCCAAGGCGGCATCTGCTCTACTGTGGTAACCTACACGAACCTGTCCGGCAAACTGGAGAGCGCACCCGAGCAGCCTACCATGACGGGTTACACCTTTGACGGCTGGTACACCGAGCCGGTAGGCGGCAGCAAGGTGACCACCTCCACCGTGTTCACCTCCGACGCTACCATCTACGCACACTGGATCGCCAAGGCCGGTGCTTCCACCGTGCCGCAGCCCGCCACCCAGCCCGCCGCGATTCAGTGGCAGAAGTATGTAGGGCCCGCACTGGTAGCCGGTGCCCTGCTTACCACCCTGCTGGTCTCCACCATGTTCTGAACAACGCTGTAAAACGCATTGATACCAATGAAGAAAGGGATCTTACCATGACTACTTCTACCATGAAACTGCCCGCCAGCTACGCCGTGATCGACGCCGAGGAGATGACCTATCTGGACGGCGGTGCAAGCAGCGCCTACCAGTCCTTCCTGGACGTTGGCAAGGTGTTCAACTACATCGCCCGCATCTTCTCCGGTGCAAGCTCCATCATCAACAACGTCAACGTCATCTACCAGTCCTTTGTCTCGCTGAACAGCCTGCTGACCAGCTTTGGCAAGTAAAAGGCTGACCCCAAAGCTGCATACGGGAGCTGCGCTTTTTTCGAAAAAGTGCGGCTCCCGTTTTTTCGTGCGCGCAGAAGTTCAGTACAGTAGTGCGCAAAACTTCACATCTCAAAATTATGAACAAACTTTTTAAGTTTTTGGGGTCTTGCAGTCGTTTTTGGGGAAAAATACACACAAAATATAAAAAAATGCGATATTTTTTCGGCATTATCTCTTGATTTTGTGTCTGTTTTGTTATATTGTTGTTACATGGGATGTGGTAAAATAAGGTAGCTTGTAAAGGAGCGCTTCCGCACCCTTTACACCCCGCAAATCCTGTGGCGGCAAGCGCATTTTAAGCCGTTTTTGTTAAGTATTTTCGTAGTTTACGAAAACCTTTTCGCTGGCTTGTACTTTATAGTTTGGGAGTTTGGACATACATGGCAGATCGTGAACTGCGGCGGATGCACCGCGCTGAACTGATAGAGATTATTTATGCATTGAAGCAGAGCGAGGATCAGCTCAAGGCGCAGAACGCCGCGCTTACCGCGCAGCTGCAGGACCGGCAGCTCCGGCTGGAAAAGGCCGGCTCCATCGCGCAGGCTGCGCTGGAGCTGAACAACGTGTTCGCCGCCGCGCAGGCCGCCGCCGATGACTATCTGCACTCGGTGCAGGCCAACCTTGCAGACACCGACGCCGCCGCTGCCAACACCCTTTCGCAGGCGCGCAGCGAGGCCAAACGCATTCTGGAGCAGGCACAGGCAGACGCCGACAGCCTGAAGGCGCAGACCCGGCAGGAATGCAGCGCCATGGTAGAGCAGGCCGAGCAGGAGGTGCAGCAGCGCTGGCAGACATTTGACCGCAAGGCCAACGCGCTGCTGGACCAGTACCGCAGCGCCGACAGCCAGCCTTCGGAGGAAACATGAAAAAACGCGATATCCGGTTTGCTTCCATCCCCTCCACCGAGGAAGTAGCCGCAGAACGTGAACGTCTTGCGTACCAGAACCGCTACCAGCGGGTGCTGCGCAGTACGGTCTATATATTGGTGGTGGTGGCCGCAGCGGCCGTGCTGCTGGCTACGCTGTTTTTACCGGTGCTTCAGGTCTCCGGCGACAGCATGAACCCTACGTTGAACGACAAGGACATTATTCTGCTGGTAAAATCCAACCACATTGAAAACGGTGAGTTATGCGGGTTTTACTGGCAGAACAAGCTTTTACTCAAGCGCATCATCGGGCAGCCCGGTGATGTGATCGATATGGACGTGAACGGCGTGGTCTCGGTAAACGGCGAGGTGCTGGACGAGCCCTATGTGGACGCGCTGACCGTGGGCGAATGCGACATCCGGTTCCCCTATCAGGTGCCGGAAAACCGCTACTTCGTGCTGGGCGACCACCGCTCCACATCCATCGACAGCCGCAGCAGCGTGATAGGCTGCGTGGAAAAAAGTCAGATCATTGGCAGGGTGTTTTTAAGGGTATGGCCCCTGTCCAGTTTCTCGTTGATCCATTGAGCCCGGGAGGAGGTACTCTAAGTTATGAACGACATCCTTAAAACCTACAAGGAGCAGTTCCGCGAAAACCGGCACACGCTGCGGCGCTACACCGCATTTGTGCTGGCGCTTGCCATGATCACCACCCTGTTCGTCAACTGGCAGCTGCACGGCGTTGGCATCTCTATGACCGCGCAGTACCAGTGCGGCGAGGTGGAGCACGCCCACACGGCGGATTGCTACGACAAGGTGCTGATCTGCGGCTACACGGAAGGCCAGCTTGAAAATGCGGACGAAGTTGCCGCTGCCGAAGCTGCCGCCGCCAGTGCTGCCCAGAGCAGCGCCGAGGAAGAGATCATGCCGCTGGAGCTGGAGCCGCAGATCGAGTTTGTGCCCCACGAGCACACCGATGACTGCTACACCGAAGTGCAGACCCTGACCTGCATGGAGGAAGAGCATGTCCACGATGATGACTGCTACGACCCCGAGGACGGCACCTTGATCTGTGAAAAATTTGAGCATACCCACGATGAAAGCTGCTACACCACCGAGTACGAGCTGACCTGCGGCCTGGAAGAGGGCGAGCTTGTGGAGCAGGTGGTAGAGCCCACCCAGAGCGCCGAGCTGGTGGCCATGGCGGTGGCAGAGCCTGTGGCGCTGGAGCCGGTGGTGGACACTGTGGAGCCCATCTACCACCACCACACCGACGCCTGCTACGAGGAAGTGCTGGTGTGCCCCCTGCCGGAGCATCACCACACCGTAAGCTGCCTGAGCGATACCTCTGCCGACCTTGAGACCCCCGAGGAGTGGCAGGCCGCCAACGCCGATGCCGTGATCACCGGCGAGTGGAACGAGGATCTGCTCAGCGTGGCAAAGACCCAGTTGGGCTACGAGCAGAGCGAGAAAAACTTCGAGATCGACCCGGCGGACGGCGTGACCCTGCGCTACTACTCCCGCTACGGTCAGTCCTACGGCAATGCCTACGGCGAGTGGGACGTGATGTTCCTTGCCTACTGCCTGAAGTACGCCGAGATTCCCCAAAGCGCCATCCCGCAGGAGGCCAGCGTGCTTGCCCTGCGCAGCTCCATGAGCGGCATGGACTGGCTGCTGGAAGAGGACGGCAGCGCCGCCCAGCCCGGCGACATCGTTATTTATAACAAGTACGTCACCCGCACCGTGGCTGTGGACAGCAGCGCCGACAGTGCAGAGCCGGATCTGGACGACCAGTTCAGCGTGGATACAGAGTTTGAAAACAGCGCAGAGCTTGAGGGCTCCGGCGTTTCTGCGCTGGATGCAGCCCCCAGTGCTGACGACAGCACCGGCGCACAGGATACCGCAGCCACCTCCGGCACGCAGGACACTGTGCTTACCCCCGAGCCCGTTGACCCGCAGACGGAGCAGCCCGCCGAAAAGCCGGTGGACAGCGCCGACACCGCTGCACCCAGCACCGTGACCTCCGTGTCCGGCGCGGACACCCTTGCCCCCAGCGTGGTATCCCCCGCTGCTGAGCCGCAGACCACCACCGTGACCGACGCTTTGCCCGTGGAGACCGTGGGCATCGTGAGCAGTGTTGACAAGGATGCCGACACGCTGACCGTTATTTCCGGCGACGTGGACGGCAAGGTGGCTGAGGTAACACTGTTCAACACTGAGGTGGAAAACGTTATTTCTGTGGCGTATGCGCAGATAGAGCTGAGCGAAGGCGATTCCGATTCGGACGATGACACCGCTTCTGATATTATTGAAACCGACCCGGTGTTCTCCTGCTCCGTTACTACCGTATACGAAACTGCATCCGCATCTGCGGTGCGTCCTTCCCGTTCCCGCGCTGCAAGGTACGCTGCACCCTCCACCTATGCCGTAACTGCCGTGTCTGCTACTCCTGTTGATATGGGCACTCATATCACGAACGTTTCTGTTCAGGTTCCCAACTCCACGGATGGCAGCGGCGTTGTGACCTCTTGGAAAGATGCAAACGGCATCGTGCGTCCCGGTCAGACCGTTAAGGTGCAGTTGAATTACAGCTTTAATGAGAATGAAATCACCGCAGACAACCGCGTCGCAACCTACAAGCTCCCCAACGGTATTACGCTGTTGGACAGTGTTTCAGACTCCGGCAATATCACTTGGCGTGACAGTACTGGTAAAGACGTTGTCGTTGGCACCTACAATATTGTTGGTGACACCGTCACGTTTACTTACAACGAAACATTTGCCGACGGCAAAGCCTTTGACGGTGACTTTGAGTTTAAGGCTTCTGCTTCCTCTGATTCCTCCATGGAAAACCAAAAAATCAATTTTGGTGGTACGACCGGTTCTGTTACCATCAAAAAAGAGGATCTGATCTCCGACCTGTCTCTTTCCAAGAATGTGCAGAAGGATGCAAGCGGTAAAGAGCTGATCAAATACGATTCGACGGCGAAAACGCTTGATATCGCCTATGAAGTGGTTGCAAAAACCACAAACGGCACCGGTGATACCGTAAATCTTACCGATTTCTTTGATACCGTAAATTCTTCTCTTCCCAGCAACGCTACCTATCGGCAAGATACGATCAAACTGATAAAGATTGCTGCGGATGGCACCGAAAAGGATGTCACAACGGACTATCAAAGCAAACTTACCGTAGGCACTGAGCTCAAATACGATGCTCTGCCCGAACTGAAAGCCGGTGAGCAATACGTTCTGCGGTATCACGCCACCATTCCTGTTAATGATGATTACACCTATAAAGCCATCAATAAGGTAAAGGCTGAGTTCGACGGCAAAGACAGTTACACGAGCACGGAGGTTAAAAACACCAATCCGCGCCTTACCAAGAGCGGCAATTATGACGCCAGCAGCCGTATCATCACTTGGACAGTCAAGATCAACAACCCCTATGGAGAGGATCTCCGCGGCAAAACCTTTAAAGATTTTCTGCCTGCCGAACTGGAGGTCGTAGGTGAAGTTAAAATTCAGCGCGGCTACTATAGCGACGACATTAAGCCCGTCTCTGCTGCGGATTTCAAGAAAGATAACTACACCTACACCTTCCCGACAAATTTGGCGCATGGTCCGGAAACTGAATCGTTCTACACGATTGAAATCAAGACGAAAGTTCCTAACAACACCACAGTCGGTACTACCTATACAAATACGGCTGATTTTGATGGCAGCGGCGCTTCCGGTGATGTTACTGTGACCGACCGCAGCTCCTATCTTAACAAGAGCCTGTCTAAGGCAGAGGACTTGGAAACCGGCAAGAAAAAGCTGACTTGGAAAACCTCGGTCTCCATCCCCACCGGTTGGAACGAGATCACCCTTACGGATACGATCCATGATGCCGAGGTAAATGGCACAGAGCAGGACGGCACACATTATGCAGTCTTGTCCGAGCTGAAGGATGAGATCAAGAATAATCTGCATCTGACCTTGTTCAACTCCACCGAGACCGTTACAATGGCAAATGCGTCCGAGCATAATGTCACGTTTACCGTCACCTATTATGACGAGAACAATGCTGTGGTTACGAACGATGATGCTCATGTGACCAAGTTTAGCATCACCGCTAAGCTGGCCGATGGCCAAACGCTGGATGCCACCAGCATGGTGCTGAGCAGCTACCATACCGTTGCCGATATCAGTAATGCAGGCATAGAAGAGCCGTGGCTGTTTGTAAACAATGCTGCCTCCGGTGATAAGACCACCGATGCCAGCTACACCTATAAAAAGCCCAAGGAAGCAAAGCTTGAAAAGCTGGTCTACAATGAAAACAATTTTGATGCAGCTGGCAGCAAGATCAGTGAGCTGGATTACCAAAAGAACAACGGTAAGATCTACTATGAGTTGACCATCCCCACCTCACTTACCTGTAAGGATTTGCTGACTACGAAAGATTTGGAGATCACCGATACCCTGCCTGCTGGTGTTACCTTTGACATAAGTAATGTCATCACGGTCGGTGCGCTCCCTCTTAACGACGATGGTTCTGTGCCGCATCAAGGTTGGCTTGCTCAAACAATTTATGGTTCTGACGGCAGAGCAAACTATGAGATTTCGACAACTAAAAACTTTAGTGCATCAAAAACTCATATTGGCGCAACCGACACTGACCGTACGATCACGTTTACGATCAACAAGGGCTACAACGTTTCCAATAAACCGCAGGTTTTCTATATCCGCTACTGGGTCAGCGTTGCGGAGGACGCTTCTTGGGACGATCTTCGTACGCAAAACACATACCGCAACAGCGCGGAATGGAACGGCGATAAGGCAGAAACGGAAACCACCGTCAAGCGCAGCTACGAAAAGCTTTATAAGACTGGCACTATCGTCAATGAAGGCACCGATGACACCGGCAAGAAGCTTGCGACCAAAAAGATCAACTACAGCGTTGTTATCAACCCCACCGGCGATAAGCTGCTGCCCACCAGCAATACCCTGACCCTGACGGATACGCTTAGCTTTGAGCCCTCTGACAACACCTCCGCTGATCTGGATCTGAGTTCGATCCATCTGTATGGTGTGACCCTTGATACTACCACCGGCAACATTGTTGCAGACCATACAAATGAGATCGGTCATGACCGATTTACGGCAACCTACGACAGCCCCAACCACACCATGACCGTCACCGTCCCGGATGAACTGGCTTGTGTGCTGGAATACACCTATCAGATTTCTTACCCTTCCTCTACGGAGGTAACAGTTAAAAACCATGCAAACCTCTCCGGTCTGGTGGAGAAATGGGTCGATACTCATGTTGTGAATTATGATTCTTCGGCTACCGTCCGGTTCAGCAAGTTTGACCTGAACAAGGTGGATTCCAACGATTATCTGGTCACACTTCCCGGTGCAACCTTCCAGCTTGCAAAGTGGAATAAAACAGCAGGTACGTTTGAAGAGGTTTGCACTCTGAAAACAAACGCTTCCGGTCAGATCACTTTCAGCCTGCAGGGTTCTTCTGCAACAGCGGAGATCATCACTGAGAGCAGCGCCCAGTTGCTTTGCAATACGCTCTACCGTATTGTAGAAACGTATCCCCCCGACGGTTATGCGATTAGCCAGAGCCCGATCTACCTGCTGTGGGGTGCATTTTCCAACACAACACGAGCTGAAGCGTTTAATGCTGCTACCGGTGAATCGTCTATCCATGATGCTTCGGAGTACGATAAATGGCTTGACTGCAACAATGTGACCTACCTTGCCCGTGGTGATATCAGTGCTGTATATGTGCCCAACACCGCTAACAGCATTACGGTTGCCAAGCATTGGCTGGATACGGACGGCAAGACAGAGCTTGCTCTGGACAAGGTCAACTCCACCTACACCGCAACCGTAGAGCTGTGGCGCAAGGGTTACCAGTATAGTGGTGAAAAATCTGATACAAAAGTTGAAAGCGTCACCTTGGATAGTTCCAACAAGTGGAGCTATAGCTGGAACAATCTTCCTTTGACTGATCCCGCTGACAGCAGTATCACCTACAAGTACTACGTTAAGGAAACAGCTTGTTCCGGTACGTTTAAATACGACCTGAACAACACCGGCATCACCGGCGGCACCATCCTGCTTTACAATCAGGTGCCCGAGGATGCTAACTATGAACTTCCCTCTACCGGCGGGTCCGGTACACTCCCGTACACAGCCGTGGGCGGCACAATGATGCTGTCTGCGCTGGCATATAGCTTTATCCACCGCAAGCGCAGACGCGAAGGGAGGGCAGATGACTAAACTGCACTTCCCTGCCGGACGCCCGGAGCTTAAACCCCGCCCGCCCAGCACAAAGTTTACGCGATAATCCGAACAAGACCACACCCCTCCCCCCTGCACAAAATGCAGGGGGCGGCAAGGGGCAGAAAAAAGAAAGGGGCTTTTTCCATGAAAAAAGCAATGAAGAAACTCATGGCTGCGCTGCTGGCAGTTGCTATGGTTTGCGCCATGGCGATCCCGGCGTTTGCAGATGGCAGCAGCTCTACCAGCACTGCTGCTGTTACCAAGTACACGATCACCGCACCTAAAAACGGTCACACCTACGAGATCTACCAGATCTTTACCGGTGATTATGATGCACTCCAACCGTCCATGCTCACCAACATCAAGTGGGGCAAAAACGGCACTGGTACGGCTGGCGAAGCTGTTGAGCAGACTGTTCTGGACGAACTTTCCCATGTTGCTTCCTACACAAGCGACCGTGATAAGCTTACCGTTATCGAAAAATATGTCACTCTGACCAATCCTGTAGAGACCATTACAAACGGTGGTTCTGTTGAAGTTGTTGGCGGCTATTACCTGATTAAGGACCAGGATGGTTCTGTGCCTTCCTCTGAGACTTATACCCCTTACATCGTTTCCGTTGTTGGCAATGTTACCATCGAGCCGAAGAGCAATGAGGTTCCTAAATTTACCAAAAAGCTGAAGGACACCAACGATACTACCGGCGAAGTTTCCCGCTGGCAGGATTCTGCCGACTATGATATCGACGATAAAATCCCCTTCCGCCTGCAGGGCACTGTTTCCAAGGACTTTGATTCCTATAAGACGTATTACTACGCTTTCCACGATGTGGAAGAAAAGGGTCTGACCTTTGACCCCAGCTCTGTGAAAGTTTTTGTTGGCGATGAAGTGACCGGTACTAAGATTGATGCTAGCAATTATACTGTCGTTACCAGCCCGGCCGATGGCTGCACCTTTGAGATCGTGTTTGATGATCTGAAAAAAGTCACTGGTGTTACTGCTAATTCTATCATTACCGTTACCTACGAGTCCACGCTGAACACGGACGCTGTTCTGGGCGCACAGGGCAACGTCAACACGGCAAAGCTGGAGTACTCCAACAACCCGCGCGGTAACGGCACGGGCACAACCCCTTGGGATAACGTCATCGTCTTTACCTACAAGGTGGTCGTGAATAAGGTCGATCAGGCTGGTCAATCTCTGGTAGGTGCACAGTTCACTCTGACCAAAAAGATTAATGGTGGCACGGATGTTGTCAAGACTATGACCATCGACTCTAGCGAAACTCAGTTTACGCTGTCCGGTCTGGATGACGGCGAGTACACGCTGACCGAGACTGTAACCCCCGCCCACTACAACACCATCAGCCCCATCACCTTTACTGTCACCGCTGATCATAAAATTGATTGGGATTCTATTTCCACTCGTGATAATGTTCTGACCTCTTTGAGCGGCGAGAAGAAGGTTGGCGAAATCACCTTTAATGTTGATAAAAAAGCTGGCACTCTGACTACAGATGTCGTCAATAATATCGGCACTACCCTGCCCGGCACCGGCGGCATCGGCACCACCATCTTCTACGTGATCGGCGGCGGCCTGATGGTTGCTGCAGCCATCCTGCTCATCACCAAAAAGCGCATGGAGAACCGCTAACTTCTCCTTTTCCCCTGCACAGAGCGGGGCTGTAAAGCCCCCTGCTCTGGTCCTGAAACTATAACGTTAGGGAGTAGCCCATGAAAAAGAACAAAAGCACCATTATATTGATCCTCGTCTTTTTCGTGGGTCTATCCGTGATGTTATACCCCACCATCAGCGATTACGTCAACCAGCGCAACCAGTCCCGCGCGGTGGCAAGCTACGCGCAGGACGTGGACAACATGACCGATGCGGATTACAGCGGATACTTTGACGCCGCCGATGCCTTTAACGCACAGGTAGCCGCCAACGAGTACGCGCTCTACCGCCCGGATCAGCTTACCGGCTACGCCGACACGCTGGATATTACCGGCACGGGCATTATGGGCTACATCACCATCTCCAAAATAGGCGTGGAGCTGCCCATCTACCACGGCACCAGCGACAGCGTATTGCAGATCGCCGCAGGCCATTTGGAGGGCACCAGCCTGCCGGTGGGCGGCGCGTCCACCCACGCGGTCATCTCGGCGCACCGCGGCCTGCCCAGCGCAAAGCTGTTTACCAACCTTGACCAGCTGGAAGTGGGCGATACCTTTACCATCACCGTGCTGGATCGGGTGCTCACCTACGAGGTGGACAAAATTTCCATCGTGCTGCCCACCGAGACCGACGAGCTGAAGATCGCCGAAGGCAAGGATTACGTCACCCTGATGACCTGCACTCCCTACGGCATCAACACCCACCGCCTGCTGGTACGCGGCCACCGCGTGGAGACCCCGGATCAGTACAAGCACATCCGCGTTACTGCCGAAGCGCTCAAGATAGAGCCTATCATCGTTGCGCCCGTCATGGCGCTGCCCATGCTGCTGATCCTGCTGATCGGTATGCTGCTTTCCACACGCAAACGCAAGAAAACAAGAGGTGAAGAACATGAAAAGCATTGATCTGCGTCATCGTCTGGCAGCTGTGCTGCTGGCTGTGTGCCTTGTGGTATGCTGCGCCCTGCCGGCGTTTGCCACCAGTGCCAGCCTTGTGTCCGGGCGGCTGGGCTCGCTCCACGTCCGTCTGTACGACACCCACAACGATGTGCCCCTGCGCGGCGGCGAGCTGACCTTGTATCAGGTTGCCGCCGTCAAGCGCACCGGCGGCAGCCTGTCCTACGCCTATACCGGCGATTTTACGGGCTGCGGCGTGCCGCTGGGCGATCTTTCCGACAGCACGCTGGCTGACCAGCTGGCAAAGTATCTGCCCACCGTGCCCGCCGTTGCCGCCCAGCAGAACGTTGACGAGGAAGGCTACGCCGACTTTACCAAGCTGCCGCAGGGGCTGTATCTGGTCATGCAGACCGAGGCTTCCCACGGCTACGAAGCCATCAAGCCCTTCCTTGTGTCCATTCCCCTGCCGGATGGCGACAGCTGGATCTACGATGTGGACGCCACCCCCAAGGTAGGCGCTACCATCCCGGATACGCCGGAGACCCCGCCGGACACCCCCGAAACGCCCCCAGACACCCCTGACACTCCCCCGGATACGCCGGACACGCCGCCGGACACCCCCGATCTTCCGGAGCAGCCGGACACCCCGGATACGCCGGTGAGCCCCGGCACACCGGATAACCCGGTAAGTCCCGGCAACCCGGACAATCCCGTAAGCCCCGAGAACCCGGATAATCCGGTCTCCCCTTCCAACCCGGATAAGCCCGTTCTGCCCCAGACCGGTCAGCTGAACTGGCCTGTGCCGGTGCTGGCCTGCAGCGGTGTGTTGCTGTTTGCCGTCGGCTGGGTGCTGAACCGTCAGGGCAAAAAGGAACACTGAACCCTACTCCCTTCCAGCACGGCGCGCCGTGCCCTCTCCCCCGCAAGGGGGAGTTTTTTTGTTGGGGGAAAACTCCCCCAGTCTCGCGTTCGCT
>ENA-ORUX01001082-ORUX01001082.1-human-gut-metagenome-genome-assembly--contig:-NODE-1082-length-22380-cov-3.336305_pt1 | contig 22380 bp, 19 predicted proteins | sample MGYA00242087_ERZ509225 | MGnify/ENA primary metagenome ERZ509225 (study PRJEB26280, sample SAMEA2338864) | human gut metagenome | biome: human gut; feature: human-associated habitat; material: faeces... | reverse complement strand
AAAAGTATACCAAGAAAAAAATTGCTATTGTTTTTACTATTCTTTTTTAACCTGTTGCCGATCATGGAATAAAAATAATCAAATTCGGTCATATCTACTATTTTTTTCTTTAAATTTGCTCCCGTTTTATCAAATAATAAGAAGATGGGCAAGTTTTTAACATCAAGAAGCGAAGATTACTCACAATGGTATAATGAATTAGTGGTAAAAGCCGGTTTGGCCGAACAATCCGTAGTGAGAGGATGTATGGTGATCAAGCCTTACGGATATGCGATCTGGGAGAAGATCCAGCGTCAGTTGGACGATATGTTTAAACAAACAGGGCATGTCAATGCTTATTTCCCGTTGTTGATTCCCAAATCTTTTTTCTCTAAGGAAGCCGATCATGTCGAGGGGTTTGCAAAAGAATGTGCTGTTGTGACGCATTATCGCTTGAAAAATGACCCGAACGGAGGAGGAGTTGTTGTCGATCCGGCAGCAAAATTGGAAGAAGAGTATATCATTCGTCCGACTTCGGAGACCATCATCTGGAATACTTATAAAAACTGGATACAATCCTACCGGGATTTGCCGATTCTGTGTAATCAGTGGGCTAACGTGATGCGTTGGGAAATGCGTACCCGGATGTTTTTGCGTACGGCCGAATTTTTGTGGCAGGAAGGACATACAGCCCATGCGACGAAAGAAGAGGCTTTGGAAGAGGCCAACAAGATGGTGAGGGTGTATGCCGATTTTGCACAAAATTGGATGGCTGTCCCCGTCATTATGGGCTCGAAGAGTGAGAGCGAGCGGTTTGCAGGTGCCCTGGAAACCTTTACGATTGAAGCGCTGATGCAGGATGGAAAAGCTTTACAAGCCGGAACTTCCCACTTCCTCGGACAGAATTTTGCCAAAGCTTTCGATGTACAGTTCACCAATGCTGAGGGAAAACTCGAATACGTGTGGGCAACTTCGTGGGGGGTATCGACTCGTTTGATGGGCGCTCTGATCATGGCTCATTCGGATGATAACGGTTTGGTATTGCCTCCGAAATTAGCACCTTTGCAGGTGGTTATCGTGCCGATCTATAAAGGGGCCGAAGGATTGAAAATAATCAGCGATAAAGTACAGGGGCTGATTGAAAAACTGAGAGCTAAAGGAATCTCCGTAAAATATGACGATCGCGATACCCAGAAACCGGGGTGGAAATTTGCCGATTACGAGTTGAAAGGTGTGCCTGTGCGTTTAGCGATGGGAGAACGGGATTTGGAAAACGGTACCATCGAAGTGGCTCGCCGCGATACTTTGACGAAAGAAACTTTGCCTTTGGAGGGTATTGTCGGACATATAGAAAAATTGTTAGGGGATATCCAGGAAAATATTTATAAGAAAGCATTGGATTTCCGCAATAGTATGATCACTAAAGTGGATTCGTACGATGAATTTAAAAATCTGCTGGAAAGTAAAGGCGGATTTTTCCTTTGTCATTGGGATGGTACTGCAGAAACTGAAGAAAAGATAAAAGCCGATACCAAAGCGACGATCCGTTGTATTCCTTTCGATAGCCCTGAAGAAGAAGGAAAAGATATGGTGACCGGTAAACCGTCTCATCGGAGAGTGTTGATTGCGAAAGCCTATTAATGTAATATGTAAAGAGCTAAAAGCTGGCAGGTAAGTTTGCTGTTTTTAGCTTATAGCTTTTTACTTTTAGCTTTTTTGCTTTTTATGATGAATGTTACTGACCGTTTTTTGAAGTATGTAGGTTATGGTACTCAGTCTGACCCGAATACGGGATTGAATCCCAGTACACCGGGACAGATGGAGTTTGCCCATGTATTGAAGGAAGAGATGGAAGCTATAGGTATCCAGGAGGTGGAACTGGATGAATACGGCTATGTGATGGGAGTTATACCTTCTACTGTGGAACGGGAAACGCCGGCTATCGGGTTTATCGCCCATATGGATACCAGCCCCGAAATGAGTGGCAGGCATGTAAATCCCCGGATTATCGAGAATTATGCGGGCAATGATATTGTGCTGAATAAAGAGAAGGGAATCGTACTTTCGACGGAGGAATTTCCGGAATTGATGAATTATGTGGGGCAAACATTGATCACTACAGATGGGAATACCTTGTTGGGTGCGGACGATAAAGCCGGAATCGCCGAGATTTTGACCGCAGCCGAATATCTGATCGGACATCCCGAAGTTAAACACGGTAAAATATGCATCTGTTTCACTCCCGATGAGGAAATAGGGGAAGGGCCCGATCATTTTAATGTAAAAAAATTCGGAGCTAAGTTTGCCTATACGATGGATGGAGGAGAGATCGGAGAATTGGAATTTGAGAATTTTAATGCCGCTAATGCCCGGATCGTTTTCAAAGGACGGAATATTCATCCCGGGTATGCGAAGAATAAAATGGTCAATTCGATTGCTGTAGCCAATGAGTTTATGGCTAGTCTGCCTAAAAAAGAAGTGCCTGAAAATACTTCCGGTTACGAAGGTTTTTTCCATGTGTATTCGATAAAGGGAGATGTGGAAACTACCGAGATCGAAATCCTGATCCGTGATTTTGACCGGGAACGTTTTGAATGGCGCAAAAATACGATCGAGAACGGGGTGCGTGAATTTTCCAAACGTTTTGGGCTGAAAATCGAGTTGGAATTGAAGGATCAGTATAGCAATATGCGTGAAAAGATCGAACCGGTTCACTACATTATCGATATTGCAAAGCAAGCCATGCAGGAGTTGAATATCAAGCCGTTGATCGTGCCGATCCGGGGAGGTACGGATGGGGCACGGTTGTCGTTTATGGGGTTACCTACTCCGAATCTTTTTACGGGAGGACATAATTTTCACGGGCGCTATGAATATATACCCGTTTATGCAATGGAAAAAGCCGTACAGCTGATTATACGGATTGCTGAATTGTGTACGAAAATCTAGTTTGACTTTTTAAATCGTTTCATAAGGCAGAACTTCAGAAAACCGACTTTCTTTTCCGGGTTCGGATAGTTTTCTGGTCAGAGATGAAATTATATCTCGTCATCACGTTGTGATTGTCATTGATATTCCGGTCCGATCGGGTGATGAGCCGGTAAGAATCGGTATTGCTGCCGAAACCGGTTCAGGAACCGGTTTCGGTTGGGAAATATTGTGATAAATTAAAATAAATTCACTACTTTTGAGGAAGTGTTTTTAAATAGCGTGGTTATGAAAAAGTACATTTCTGAAATGATCGGAACGATGGTTCTGGTGTTAATGGGTTGTGGTTGTGCCATATTTAACGGTGGGTGTGGGACGACAGCCCAAGTCCTGACGGTTGCTTTTGCTTTTGGTTTATCGGTTGTAGCGATGGCCTATGCAATTGGTGGAATATCCGGATGTCATATTAATCCGGCGATAACCTTGGGGTGTTGGTTATCGGGGCGGATGAAAGGTGGTGAAGCCCTGATGTATATGGTCTTTCAGGTTATCGGAGCTATTATCGGTTCGGCTATTTTGTATGTTTTTGTGCAAGGCTATGCCGTCGATCCGGCAGGGACAATGACCGGAGCAAATTCATATGCCGGGACAACTTCTGCCTTGACTGCTTTTCTGGCCGAAATGGTCTTTACCTTCATCTTTGTACTGGTTGTTTTGGGTGTAACCGATGACAAGAAGGGAACACCGGTGATGTGTGGTTTGGCGATCGGACTGACGTTAGTGTTGGTACATATCGTTTGTATCCCTATCACAGGAACTTCTGTAAATCCTGCCCGTAGCATCGGACCGGCTCTTTTCGAAGGGGGGAAGGCATTGACACAGTTATGGTTGTTTATCGTCGCTCCTTTTGCCGGTGCTGCTTTATCGGCTGTCGTGTGGAAGAGTATCGGCAGCGAAAAATAACGATTCGAATTCTTTCGTTCTTGTCGGGAACAGGACTGTCTCTGTTTGGATAATCCTATAAATTCTCCCGACAAGAACGAATGAAGTTTCGGTGAACTGAAAATGTTCAGGACCTGAAAAACGGATAAAGTATAACAGCGGGGCGGGGAAAGTATCGTCCAATCGACGAAAGTCCCCGGGGGAGCGGGAATCTGACGTATTTCTGTCTTTTACGATGCTTTCAGGCTTTATGTTATCGGAGTAAGCGATAGGGCTGTTAATTCAGCATCCGGTATTCGTTGGGAGTGACTCCTACCACTTTCTTAAATAGGCGGCTGAAATGTTGCGGATATTGGAAACCGAGCTCATAAGCGATTTCGCTGATGGTTTTGCCGGTGTCGAATACTTTTTCTTTTGCGATATCGATCAGTTTGGTCTGGATATGTTCGGAAGCGGTTTTCCCGGTCTCTTTTTTGATCAGATCGCCGAAATAATTGGCGGACAGATGCATTTGATCTGCACAGTATTTTACTGTCGGCAGGCCCGAACTCTCCGGTTTTTCGGAATAGAAATAGTCGTTCAGCAAATTTTCGAACCGGGTGAGAATGTCTTTGTTGACATTTTCGCGGGTGATGAATTGACGGTCGTAGAAACGGACACAATAGTTGAGGAATAATTCGATATTGGATACGATCAACCGCTGGCTGTGTTTGTCGATGGTGTGATGCAGTTCTTCTTCGATATTACGGAAACAGTCGATGATGGTATGACGCTCTTGCTCGGAAAGATGAAGGGCTTCGTTCACCTGATACGAAAAAAAGGTATAGTCTTTGATCGTACGGCCTAGAGTGGTTCCCCGTAAAAGATCCGGGTGAAAGACCAGGGCCATCCCCTGCGGTTGATAGACTTTACCGTCGTCTTCGACACCGATGACCTGTCCGGGAGCGAGAAAAACAAGTGTTCCTTCCTGATAATCGTAATAGTTACAACCGTACCGAAGGTTTCCGCATTTTATTTCTTTCAGAAATACCGTGTAAAAGCCGAAAGAATGGAGACCGTGCCGTAGACGGCATGATTTGGCCAGATCGATGACATTAACCAGCGGATGTAAAGTCTCTTGTCCTAGAAGTTCATTATACTGATGAATCGTGTCGAATTTTTGAATGGTATTCATGGCTGTTGTATTTTATTCGATACAAATTTAAATATTTTTTTATTGCCTGATTCATAGGATGTACCGGATCGGTAAAAATGGTAGGATAATCCGTAATTGGTGTACTCCCGACCTGTTTGTCTCCCGTATTTTTGTCATGTCGGAAAAACTTTATAATTTGGAAGATGAAAAAATATGAAGACTATAAAATTGAAGAACGGTATTGAAATGCCGGTTTTGGGTTTCGGAGTCTGTCAGGTGGCTTATTTCATTGCAACCAGGGCGGAGACGGAGCCGGAAAAGATCGAACGTACTTTCGGTTGTTTACGGGGTACGGCTTGTCTGGAAAATTCCTGCGGGAAAAGGGTGATCGCTGTCACCGGACTATGGCAAAAGGGAGAAATGAACGGTTTGCTTGATATGAAGCAGACCAATGAAATGGGTAAAGCGGTTTAAGGCCGGGAAAATAAGTCGGAGAAATATGGGTAAAAAAAGATTTCGTATGATGTGGGTGATTTTGAGTGTTATCGTTTTGTCGGCTCTAGTTGGAGTCGTATTTGTGAATATGCCGCAATTCGGTCGTTTACCCCGGGGAGAACGTTTGGCTAGAATCGAACGCTCGGCCCATTACCGGGATGGAGAATTTCGTAACTTACACGAAACGGTATTGATGACTTCCGGCAAAGGATTTTTTCAAAATTTGACGGGCTTTTTATTCAGGAAACAAGCAGGACTAAAGCCGGATAGTACTCTGCCTGTTATCAAAACCGATTTACAGACCTTGAACCTCTCAGAAGATCTGTTGGTTTGGTTCGGCCATTCTTCCTATCTGATCCAGATGGAGGGGAAACGTTTACTTGTCGATCCGGTATTTTGTACGGCTGCACCTGTTTCGTTCGTAAACAAACCTTTCAAAGGAACGGAGGTGTACCGGCCGGAAGATATGCCCGATATCGACTACCTGATCATTACCCACGATCATTGGGATCATTTGGATTACCGGACAGTGACGGCTTTAAAAGATCGTGTGCAGAAAGTGGTATGTCCGTTGGGGGTAGGTGAACATTTCGAGTATTGGGGGGGCTCCGGAGCGGATTGTGGAATTGGATTGGGAGGAACAGGCCCTGTTGGATGACGGCTTCCGGATACATTGTTTGCCGGCTCGTCATTTTTCGGGACGCGGATTGGCCCGCAACCGTTCGTTATGGGCCTCATTTCTTGTGACGTGCTCCTGACATAAAGTTTTTACGAGCGCTTATGGCGGTTTCCACTCGTATATCGCTGAAATCGGTATGCGTTTCCCGGATATCGACTGGGCTATTCTGGAAAACGGTCAGTACAACGAAGGGTGGAAATATATCCACCTGATGCCCGGATATATGGCAGCGGTAGCCAGGGAATTGAAAGCGGCAAAAATTCTGACGGTTCATCATTCTAAATATGCTTTGGCTGCTCATCCCTGGGACGAACCGTTGAAGAATGCACGGAGGATGCGGGATAGAGATTCGCTACCTGTAGTTATTCCGCAAATAGGCGAAGTTGTAAATATGACGGGACATTAACCGGATGCTGTATGGATATGCTTATCAATCATCATCTGAGGTCAGCTTTTCCCGTTCTTTTTTGCTTAGGCTTCGGACTACGATTTCGTAGGATTTGCCGACCAGTTCTTTTATCATGATATCGGGGACATCCTGGTTAAAGTAAATACTGATCCAATATTTCTTGTTCATATGCCAGCCCGGTTTTATTCCAATATATCCGGCTTGTAATTCTCCGGATTCTTCGGGTTGGCATTTGAGGCAACAAAAATCGAAAACTTCGATATTGACGAAGCAAAACCATTTATCCGCTACGTAGAAACACAGGATGTCACGGCTGTATTTATCGGCAACTCCTGAAAATGGCATCTTTTCGTATACTCCTTTGAATGACAAGCAATATGCTCTGAACTCTTCAATATTCATTTCTGTTACGATGGATGAGACCGGACAAAAATACGGTATATTTATTTAGATTCAAGCTTAAATTCTCCTGTTTTTATGGATAGATATCCGGAAATGTGCCGTAGGCCGGGTATTGAAATTATCTCTCTTTCTTTTCAGGGTTTGGCTGCAACGTATGGTTATCCGGTCGGCTGGAATAGCAGAATGTAAAATGTGGTCGGTTGGATGATTTTGTAGAAAGGGGTAGACTTGTAAATAAATAAAATTTTTTCAATCCTGACTACCCCGTTTTTCGTTTGAGATTGTTATAAGAATGAAAACACAATAAATTTCAGCAGATTTTTCAAAATTTAATGAATGTAATTAATCCGGAATGAGGAGCTTAAATCTGTAAATAGAAAGACTTTGAAAGTGGCAGAAAGCTATTTGACGATTTTTGATTTAGGATAGATTAAAAAATGTTTTTATGCGATTGGATATGAATATTTTTCAGATAGCGGCTAAGTATGCAACCAACTTAATGGGGATTGCTACGCCGGAAGAACGGGAGGCGTTGGAAAACTGGAAGCAGGAAAGCGTGTGGCATACCAATCTGGCGGAGAGATTGGATCAGGAAGAAGATTTTAAAGAAAACCAGCAGTTGTTGGAACGTTTTTCTGTTACAGAGGCCTGGAAAAAAATGGAGAAGAATCTGGATAAGGCTATGGGAAGACGTGCCGGGGGGAGGAGGTGGTGGAAATATGCTGCTGTCATTTTAGTGATGTTGGGAGGTGGATTCTGGTATTTTCAGATGAAAACAGCTGTGCCCGTAAAGCCGCCCCTTATTGTGCAGCAGAGTATTCCTTCCGGAAAGCGAAGTGCAAAATTAACCTTAGGAAATGGAAAGGTGGTAAAGCTTGTTCCGAACGGTCGGTTTACTTTGGCAGAGATGGATGGTACTGTGATTCAAAAGGATTCTACGGGGATTGATTACAGGCAGATCGGAGTAGGTGAAGATACGCTTGTTTATAATCAGATGGAAACTTTGACCGGGATGGAGTATACGTTGACTTTATCTGATGGTACGCGGGTTTATTTGAATGCTGAGAGCCGGCTAAAATATCCGGTAGTATTCCGTGGCACAGAGCGGGTGGTAGAATTGAGTGGAGAGGCTTATTTTAAAGTGTCTAAAGATGCACTTCGTCCTTTTGTAGTAAAGATGAATGGGGTGAATGTACGGGTGTTGGGGACTTCGTTTAATGTTCGTTCATATGCAGATGAAGGGCAGGTGGTAACAACTTTGGTGGAAGGAAAAGTGAAGGTGAACGATCAGGATATTGTGGCAGGAGAGCAGGCCGTGTATTCGAAAAATGACGGTAAAACGACCGTACGGCAGGTTGAAGTAGAACAATATGTGGCCTGGCAGGAAGGAACGTTTGTATTCCGGAATGAACGATTGGAAAATGTTATGAAAACATTGGGGCGTTGGTATGGGGTGGAATTTCATTTTATAGACGAAAGAGCTAAAGAAATCCGGATCGGTGCAAGGTTTGGAAGGTATGATGATATGCAACCGATTGTTGATATGATAAAGAAGACAAATTTAGTAGAGGTGTTGCAGACAAACCGTTGTTTGTATATATCGGAGAAAAAATGAAATTAAAGATGATGATACTGAATACGAATAGGGTGGATGGCAAGGGGATATGAGGATAGAGAAATGAAAATATAGCGTTTGGGGTATACGGGTTTGAAATAAAAATGTTCCCGGTGGTCTGCGAAACTGGCCGGGAACATGCTTAAATAATCAAAGTGTGTTAATCGTTAATTCAACCAATGTTGGAAAAAAAAGGCTGGAATGGTTTTTCCCGCCCGGGGAAAACTCTCTAAAATTTTATTTGTGGTGAGACTGAAGTTTTTTTTGATTTTGTTTAGCTGTTTTCAGCTGAATGCAGCAGTACATTCTCAAAATAATGTAAGAATCAGTTTGGATTTGGAAAATGTGTCTTTGGAACAGGTGATCTGGGAGATTCAAAAGAAGACGGATTTTGTGTTTATGTACGGAACCCGTGACATTGAAGGAGTGAAGCAATTGACGGTACAGGAAACGGATAAGGAGGTGAATGAGATTTTGAAAACGTGCCTGAAAAATACTGGTCTTTGGTTTGAGATTTCCGGAAATGCCGTAGTGATAAAAAAAGAAGTGACAGCAACCGAAGGTCGTAAGATCACCGGAAAAGTGGTGGATGAAAAAGGGAATCCACTACCGGGAGTGACGGTCATTATCAAGGGAACTTCTTTAGGGACGGTGACTAGCGTAGAGGGAGAGTTTACAATCACTTTACCTGTGGCTGATGGACAAGCCTTGTTGTTTTCTTTTGTGGGGATGGAGACGATGGAGGTGAAGATTACGGATAAGAATGATTATAAGATTGTCTTAAAGGAGGATGTAAAGGCACTTGACGATGTGGTGGTGACCGGATATTTTAATAAGAACAAAGATAGTTTTACAGGGGCACAGGTAACCGTGAAAGGGGACGAGCTAAGGAAGGTGACTACCGGGAATGTGCTTCAGGCACTTTCTGTATTTGATCCTTCTATCCGCTTTGAGGACAATATAGACATCGGATCGAATCCTAACCGGATTGCTGATTTTACGATTCGGGGAAATTCTGGAATCGGGCTGACTGAATTTGAAAAGGAAGCAGTGAGCCGGGATAATCTGAAAAATAATCCGAATCTGCCTACGTTTATCATGGATGGTTTTGAAGTAGATGCAGAGAAAATTTTTGACCTCGATATTGAACGGATCGAATCGTTGACTATTCTGAAAGATGCTTCGGCAACGGCTATTTATGGTTCTCGGGCAGCGAATGGAGTGATTGTTATCAAAACGAAAGCTCCCTCGGAAGGACAGTTGCGGGTGAACTATAATTTTACTGCTTCTATCGCTATACCGGATTTAAATGGATACGACTTATTGGATGCCCGTGAAAAGTTGGATTTTGAAAAGAGCATAGGCATGTATAAAGATAATAATGCTGATGCGCAGATCAATAAAGATAAAGATTATAATTATAAACTGAGTCTTGTTGAGAGTGGAGTGAATACCTATTGGTTGTCTCAGCCTTTGAAGGTAGAGTTTAATCAAAAGCATAGCATATTCATTGAAGGTGGGGATAAAGCGGTTAGATATGGTATTGATTTTAAGTATGATAAAGACAATGGGGTGATGAAAGGATCGGCTCGTGACCGCGGAGCTTTAGGTTTTTCACTTTCTTATAATCTAAAAGATAAACTTTTAGTAAGGAATTATCTGACTGTCAATAAAGTAAAATCTAAAGAATCCCCTTATGGTGACTTTTCCCAATATGCCTTGCTGAATCCCTATTATCCTTTTCAGGATGAGCACGGTAATCTGATCCGTAAGATGACGCAATACATAAATACCAATAAACAAATTTGGAACCCTGTGTATGAAGCAACGGTAGGAAATCGGGATGAAAGCGAGTATCTGGACGTGACCAATAATTTCAGTCTGGAATGGAGTATCGTACAAGGATTACGTTTGCGGGCCAATTTCTCTTACGGTGAAAAGAAAGAACAAGTGGAGACTTTTATTTCACCGGAATCATTGCAGTATGAAAGTTATGAGTTGTCGTCCGGTGAAGGATTGTTGAATAAAGGAGAAGGGTACCACGGGACGAGTAATACGTATAGTATGGATTTTAACTCGGTATTGACTTATTATTTGGGAGTGGGTAAACACTTTATCAATACGGCATTAGGTGTCAATCTGACAGAAAGTGGTAGTCGTAGTGTGAATTTCGACGTGAGAGGTTACCCTTCCAAGATGATGGATTATATCTCTTTGGCGAAGGAGTTTACCAATACCCATCCCGGAGGAAGTGAGGGAAAAACCCGATTGGCAGGTTTTTTTGCCAATGTCAATTATTCTTATGCGAATCGCTATTTATTGGATTTATCGGCTCGTTTGGATGGTTCGTCCATGTATGGTTCGGAATCTAAATTTTCTCCTTTCTGGGCAGTTGGTTTGGGTTGGAATATACACCATGAAAAATTTATGGAAAATACCGGTATTTCCAGACTGAAGATCCGTGGGTCTATTGGAACGACAGGAAAGGCTTCTTTTCAACCCTATCAATCTCAGACGATGTTCGAATATATACAGGACGGCTGGTATGCGACAGGAATCGGGGCAACCCTGATGGCTTTAGGGAATCCGAATCTGAAATGGGAAACGACGACTGCTTACGACTTGGGATTGGATTTCGGCATGTGGGAAGATCGGTTGACGGTGACTTTCGGGTATTATCTGAAAAAGACCAAAAACCTTTTGAGCAGTGTTACTTTGCCTACTTCTCTGGGATTTATTGATTATAAAGAAAACCTGGGACAGATGGAAAATGAAGGAGTGGAATTGGCTTTACGGAGTTTTGTCTATAAATCGAACGATTGGAATGTCAGTCTGTTTGTGAATATGGCTCATAATAAGAATCGTATCGTATCCATTTCGAATGCTTTGAGTTCCTATAACGATAAAGCCGATCAGGAACAGGCTAACAATGACGACTATAAAACCAAGCCGATGGTCCGGTATAAAGAGGGAAGATCTTCAACCGCTATTTATGCGATGAAATCGTTGGGTATCGACCCCGCTACCGGAAAAGAGTTATTCCAGCGTCAGGATGGTACTAATACGTACGTTTGGGATCCGAAAGAGAGTGTGGTGTGCGGTGATACAGAACCGAAAGTGACCGGAGCATTCGGAACGAATATAACCTGGAAGCAACTCAATCTAAACATGAATTTCAGTTATCGTCTGGGAGGACAGGTGTACAACCAGACCTTGATCAACCGGGTAGAGAATGCTGATCCGAGAGATAATGTAGACCGTCGGGTATTGGAGCAACGCTGGCAGAAACCAGGCGACCATACATTTTATAAAGACATCAACGATAAGTCGACGACTCCGGCTAGTTCCCGTTTTATACAGGATGAAAATGTATTACAGTTGGGATCTTTGTCATTGTCTTATGATTTGAAGAAAGAATGGCTGAAACCTATCGGTTTTGATATGGTTCGTTTGACAGCAATGATGAATGATGTGTTTCGTTTGTCGACAGTGAAGCGGGAGAGAGGGATTTCTTATCCATTTGCCCGTAGCATGAGTTTAGGTGTAATGGTTCAATTTTAATGCAATAGAATATGAGTTACAAAAAAATTAAAAATATGACAGCTGCAATCCTGTTGGGATGTGCTGTCCTCTCACAGTCCTGTACGTCGTGGTTGGATATTACTCCGGAGGCACAGGTGAACGACAAGAAAATATTTTCTACTCCTCAGGGATTTAAGGATGTATTGAACGGGATTTATATTACCGCTTCGGGTGAAAAATTGTATGCCAATAATTTATTGTTCGGATTTACGGATGTTTTGGCTCAGTATTACGCTATTCCGGACGAGACACATGAGTTTGCCCAGTTGGCCAAGTACCAATACAAGGATGTGAATATTTCGCCTAAAATTGATGAGATGTGGCTGGAATTGTATTTCTGTATTGCCAATTGTAATATTTTATTGGAAAGATTGGAGGAAGTCGGTCCGGATTTTTTTGAGGATGAGCGTACTTATTATATTTTACATGGAGAAGCCAGGGCTTTAAGGGCTTTTTTCCATTTTGATCTGTTGCGTTTGTTTGCATCTTCGTATAAAGCAGATCCGGGATATACAGCTATTCCGTATATTACAAAATATTCGAATAAAGTGTCGCCTCAAAAGACGGTCAGTGAAGTGATCGATAGTGTGATTGTAGATCTGAAAGCTGCCGTTACCGATCTGGAAGGCCGGGATCCTATTTTTGATCCGTTGTATCAGGCAACTACTGGCTCGGATATGTATATGTGGACCCAGCCGATGCCTGACCGGAATGAATTTTTGTCTTATCGTGGATTCCGTCTGAATTATTATGCTGTGAATGCTTTGCTAGCACGGGTATATGCTTATAAACTGGACAAAAAAACAGGCTTACGATTATGCTAAAATTGTGTTGGAATCGGGAGTATTCAAATTTACCGATTATTGGAAGATTACTAGCGATATTCAATATCGGAACCGGATTTTACGGCCTGAGATCGTCTTTGGATTCAATGTACCCCGGATGACTAAAGTGTTTGAACCTTATTCGCCCAGCTATAGTAGCAGCAAAAAGTGGTTGACGATAAAGAATAGTGAACAGATGTTTGAAGGAAGTGCCAATGATTACCGTTTGAACTATCTGATGGAGCATGAAATATTGGCTGGTTTCGATCGGCCCAGTTGTATCAAATTTGTGAAGCCTGAGAATGCTGATGAGATGACGGAAGAGGAGATGGGGAGGATAGCTCCGATGATTCGGATTAGTGAGATGTATTATTATGTTTGTGAATATCTGATGGATAGCGATCTGAATGGAGCTAAAACAGAATTACAGAAATTACGGAATGCCCGGAATGCCAAGGAGGCCTTGATTGCAAATTCACCCGCAGAGCTGGAAGATGTGATTGTTAACGATGCCCGCCGGGAGTTTATGTGCGAAGGGCAGCTGTTTTATTTCTACAAACGGTTGGGACGGAAAGTAGTAGATGAGTCCGGAAATTATACCATGACGGAGAAAGATTTCGTATTACCGTTGCCGGACGTGGAATTGGAATTCGGTAACAGATTGTCTGAACTTTATAAATAGAAAGGTATGAAAGCAAAGATATTGGCATTGATCATAGGGTTGGGAATGGGATTGGTGTTCTGTTCCTGTGAAAAAGACCTCGAAAAGTATTCGGGTACGGACTATATACGTTTTGTATCGGTGTTTGAAAAGGACAGTGTGGATTATAATTTCGGATTGGCTGGAAAGACAACGACAGATCGTATTGGCATAGAAGTGAAAGTGACAGGCGAAGTGTTGGATTATGACCGCGAATATAAGGTAAAGGTAAATCCGGCAAGTACGGTTCAGGAAGGGGTGCATTTCAATATTCCGGCGCAAAACTGTAAGTTGCGGGCCAATCGGGTTACGGATACACTTTGGGTTGAAGTGATGAATACAGAAGAATTGAAAGCGGAAAAATTGTATCTGCAGTTGGATTTGGTGGAGAGTGCCCATTTTAAATTGTGTTTCCCGGAGAGTAATAGTTGTAAAATATATCTGACTGATCGGATCGTTCGGCCCGGATGGTGGGATGAGTGGCATGAAACCGAAGGATTGGGTAGTTATTCTGAAACGAAATATCGTTTGTTTATCCGGATTAGCGGTACTTTTGATTTGGAAAATATTGCTTATCCGGAAAAGAGGGCCGCTATCCTGAAGTTTAAATATTATCTGGAAGAAGAAGCCGCTCAGGGACGGGTAATCATGGATGAGAATAATCAACCTATGCAGGTGAAGATGGTGGGATAGTAATAAAGGGGTACCAATTAAATTTAGATCGAGTTATGAATAAGATATATATATTGTTACTGGCATTACTGGTAATGGCCGGTTGCTATAAGGATAAAGGAAATTATGATTATAAAACAATGTATGCAATTGAAATTGATGGGATCGATGAAAGTAAAAAATATGAACTCTGGTTTGGAGAACCTTTTACGATGCCGGAACCGATTATTCGTTTTACCGATAGTACACAGGCACATGATGATCTATCCTATCAATGGAAGCTGGATACGTTTGTGGTTTCTACTGAAAAATGTCTGAATGTTACTTTTGGGATAGAACCCCAAGGGTGGAATGATATTTTCGGTGCTTTTATCGTTAAAGACGAACGTACGGGAATCTCATATAGTCAGCGTTTTCGGGTGACTTTGCTAAGTAATTTTACGAATGGTTGGATGTGGATGACTGAAAATCAAGGAAAAGCGGAGTTGAACATGTTGGCGAGCAGTAAAAAGTTTTTTCAGAATGTTTATACGGCAGTTAATAACAGGGAATTGGGGCCTAAAGCTTATGGAGTGGTAGAACATTTTGATGCCGGTTTGAATGCAAACGGTGTATTGGTGATGGCCGGAGGGCCGGGATCGGACGGACCGGTAGAATTAGACTGGAGTAACCTTCGGAAAGAGGTGTGGACCGGAGAGGAATTTGTCGGCGGAAGCTTGCCGGAAGATTTGCAAGAAATTAAGGCAGCTTGTTTTATAAAGAATTATTCCTGTTTGGTTTCCGGGTCCGGGAAATTGTATGTCCGTTATTCTCCCGGAGGGTATTTGTACCAGGACCGGTATCCGGATTTTCCTTTCTACGGGGATTATAAGCTCTCTTCTGTGGTGGGGTATAGTTTCCCTCCTGATTATAATGTTGCTTTATTTTATGAAGAAAATGAAGGAAGATATTTGTTTTTGGATAACGGAGAGTTACGGGGATTAGATCAGGTGGAGGATGCGGGACAAAAATTCAGCCTGGTTGATCCTGATAAAGAGTTGATCTATCTGGCTCCGGCTTCTCAGCAGCAGGGGAAGAGTTTGTTTTATGCCGTTTTGCGGGATAAGTCGGATGGAAAATATTATACTCAGCGTTTTCAATTCGGGATCGTGGGAGGACAACCGACATTGACAACAATTGCACAGGATGTATTTCCGGCAGTTGTGAATGAAAAGACCCGTTTTGCAGTGGGATATACAACGAAGGAGGCTTATTATTCTCAGGGAGCACAAATTTTCCGGTATAATTTTGAATTGAACGATACTCCGGTAGCTGTAGCCGATTTTAAAACAGGAACAATAACAGCTTTTACCCTTGATTCTTATGGAGAACAGTTCGGTGTGTGTGTGTACAAAATGGAAATACTCATGACTTCTATTGGACGAGTACGGATGGACAGGAGTTCGAGCATGTGAAACAAATTCCCGGAGAAGTCAAAGGTTTGATATATAAATCGGGTGGTTCTTGGAAGTATGAATAATATCTAATGGAATAAAATTTGATGAGAAGATTAGTTGTTTTATTTTGTCTGTTCTTGTTGTGTATACAGGAAATATATGCACAACAGCAGGTGTCTGATGAGCTGCGTGCTTATAATGATTATCTATTGAGTTTATCCTGCTATAAAGCTTCGGGTGAGTTGAATATGGCTATCGGTGAGAAGTTTATGGAGGGAGATATTGCCGGAGTACGCCGGCTGTCGGCAGAGAGAGAAAAGTTATTGATGCAATCCATTGATAGTGTATTGGCTTTCCGTGCAGATGCCAAAAAAAGTGAAGCGGCGGCACAGTTGGTTACCCGGTTGGTATTTAATCTGGGATTTGAAAATACCGGAAAAGTATTGAATCGGTTTGAACCGGGATTTGATCCTTTGTGTTTACAGGAAGTGAGACAAAGTTTAGAGAAGGAGAGTAAAGTGCGTCCGGGAATGCCTGCTGCCGATTTTAAGGTGTTCGACCGGGAGGGAAAAGAGTATACCTTGGCTAGCTTTAAGGGAAAATATATTTTTCTGGAATTCAGTGCATCCTGGTGTAGTTGGTGTAAGAAGGAAATTCCTTCCATCCGGCAGGCTTATGAACGGTTTAAAGATAGTGTGGTGTTTATCACCATTCATTTAGATGATAACCGGGATAAATGGTTGAAGGACCTGGAAACTCATGCTGTGCCCTGGTATTGCCTGACAGATCTGAAAGCCTGGAAGAGTCCGGTGGCTAAGGCATATAATATTGCCGGAGTGCCTGATTGTTTTATCATTGGTAAAGACGGTTTGATCAAGGCGAAGGAGTTGCGCCGGGAAGAGATTACGCAACAGTTGGAAAAGTTATTGGCTGCCGGCAAAGGAATTCAATTCAGGACCGGTAGTTTTCAGGATGCTTTACAAGAGGCTGAAGCGACGGGTAAACTGATCTTTTTGGATGGTTATACTTCGTGGTGTGCTCCTTGTAAAATGATGAATACTACTGTCTTCACCGATCCGGAAGTGGGGCACTTCTTTAACGAGCATTTTATCAATGTTAAATTTGATATGGAAAAGGGCGAGGGACGGGAGTTATTGAAGCGTTATGGGATGCAGGTATTTCCAACTTATTTATTGCTGGATGCAGCAGGGAACGAGGTACACCGGGTCGTTGGCGGACATGATGCCGGTGAATTTATCCGGCTGATCCGGGAAGGAATGGATCCGGAAAATTCGATTGCAGGGATGCAGAAACGTTATGAAACAGGTGACCGGGAGGCTGATTTCCTTCGCCGGTATATTACGACTTTGGGGGGGGGATATCGGTTTGATAAAATTCCGGCCGTATTGGATGAGCTTTGCCGGAAAAATGGAGAGACGGTTAACGAAGAGGACTGGCAGCTGATTCGGCGTTACCTGTCGGATCCTTCGTCGTATACATTCCATTTTGTCGCAAAACACCGGGAATTATTTACTGCCTATATTGCTCCGGAGGAACTGGAAGCATGGATTCAGAAAGTACTTTACGTTCCGGTATTCAATACTGTCAACAGTCTTGTATTTGATGAGAAAGAATATGATGCCGGACGTTTTAAGACTCTGAGGAAGGATATCAAAATTGTTCGGCCGGAACGGAAAAGTTATTTGTTGTCCATATTGGATTATTACGATGCATTTCGGATGGATAAAATGGATAAAGTACTTTCTATTTTTAAAAAACAATTTATGTCCCTTCCTGCTTCGGACCGTTGGGGATTGACGATGCAATTAAATGCGATGTTGTGTGCAAAAGGAAATAAAGCTCAGTGTGAAGAAGGATTACATATATTCCGTCAGCTTTTTAATCCGGTTGATCCTATACTGAAAAATTTTGAAAATGCTTTGAATAAACGGATCGGTTCGTTATAGATCAAGGAAATGTGGCGATTGTGTGGAGCTCCCACACAATCGCTCCCGTTCCTGGAGCGCTGTATTATACTTTTGAATACAATCTTATCGGCTATTCGGGCTTCTTACCTTTGTATCCCGGCCGGGCACTGAGTTGAGTCCTGGTAAACTCAGAAAGAAAACTTATAGGTTAGCTGGAAACATTTTTTTGTTGAACCTTAGGACTGGTTTTGTGTTGTTGTTTTTATTTCTTTCATTTGTGATATAAAAGGCAGATGCATGATGGAAAACCAGTATTGTTATAAATATCCCCGTCCCGCGTTGACGACCGATCAGGTTATCTTTGGATTCGGCGAGGGGGAGTTGAGGGTATTATTGATCCGGAGAGGGAACGAACCGTTTAAAGGGAAATGGGCTTTGCCGGGAGGTTTTATGGATATGGATGAAGATGCAGAAACCTGTGCCCGCAGGGAGTTGGAAGAAGAAACCGGATTGAAAGTAGTGAATTTCGAACAATTATATGCTTTTTCGGATGTCGATCGTGATCCTCGTTATCGCGTTGTCAGTATCGCTTATTATGCTTTGGTCAGATGGGAGGATTGTAAAGTGAAGGCAGGGGACGATGCCGATAGGGCCCAATGGTTTCCTTTGTCCGGAATACCGCCCCTGGCATTCGATCATCGACGAATTCTGCAAATGGCTGCCGACCGATTAAAGTTAAAAGCCCGGTATCGGCCGATCGGGATCGATCTGTTGCCCCCTGAATTTAAGATGGCCGATCTTCGGCATTTATACGAATCGGTTTTACAGTGTACACTCGACCGGGATAATTTTCGTAGAAAGATGGTAGGGACCGGATTATTGGTCGATGCAGAACAGGAAAATCGGGCGAAGAACGGTAGGAAGGTCAGGTATTATCGCTTTGATCGGGTAAAATATCGGTATTTTACGGAAAAGGGTTTTTATTTAAAATGGGAATAATGAAGATTACCCGGATTCAGGCGGAAGCTGGGGGTATGGAAGCCTAAGGTCGACGGACAAGTGGTGCCGGACTATTTAAAGGCATTATGTACATACGATCTGGCCTGAGCCTTTAGGTGCCCGTTTTACAACGACAACGGCGCTGAGGTCGAATTTTTAATCGAAGGCATATGATAATCAAAGATTTTACAGATAACGATCTCTACAAATTTACAACGATGAATGCCATTCAGAAGAAATTTCCGGATGCCGAAGTCGTATATCGTTTTGTCAACCGGGGAAAAACCGATTTCCCGTCAGGATTTGCCGAAGCTTTACAGGCAGAAGTGGAAGAGATGCGCGGATTGACTTTGACCGACGAGGCCGAACGGTTTATGCGGCGAAAATGTTATTATTTCGATTCTGTATTTTTCGATCTCTTGAAAGGATATCGTTTCGATCCTTCAGAAGTAAGGATTCTGCAAAATGGGGGTAGCCTGGAACTCGAGATCCGTGGATTATGGTATCGTACGGTACTCTGGGAGGTCCCTTTAATGGCGATGATATCGGAACTTTATTTTCAGATGACCGGCCAGTTTGCCCGGCAGGTGGAAGAAAAAGCGATCCATAAAGCCCGTCGTTTTGCAGAGATCGGTGCAGAAATATCGGAATTCGGCACACGGCGCCGCTTTTCATTCGAGGTACAGGATCGGGTGATCGGAATATTGAAGGAGTATTCCGGCAAATACTTGAAAGGGTCCAGTAATGTATGCCTGGCGATGAAGTATAACCTTACTCCTATGGGAACTCATCCCCACGAATGGTTTATGTACCATGGGGCACATTATGGCTATCGGTCTGCCAATGCTCTGGCTTTGGCTAATTGGGTGGATGTGTATGACGGGCATTTGGGGATAGCCTTGACGGATACCTATACAACCGATAACTTTTTCAGCAGTTTCGATACGCAGTATGCTAAGCTATTCGACGGGTTGCGTTGGGATAGCGGTGATCCTTATGTATTTACCGAGAAAGCTTTGAAACATTACCGGGAGAAACGGATCGATCCGCGGACAAAGACCGTGGTCTATAGCGATGCTCTCGATCTGGAAGGGGTAGAAAATATTCGCTCCTTTGTGAACGGACGATTACATGATGTTTATGGGATCGGTACTTTCTTGTCTAATGATGTCGGAGTAAAACCGCTGAACATGGTAATCAAAATGTTCGAGTGTAAACCTCAGGGAGGAAAAGAATTTTGGCCTGTCGTAAAGCTTTCCGATGTGGAAGGTAAACATACGGGTGACCCGAAGGAAATAGCCCTTTGCCAGGGATTGTTAAGGATTTGAGCGGATAAAACGGTAATGACGGATAAACGGTCACTACACTGGAAATTGGAGGGGCGATAGATTACACTTATTCGATCGTAGCTTTTGCCGGCATCGTAAAATGCGGAATTTTAGTTTGCCGGACGATCCTGTTCGCTGGAGGTATCGCTATGCAGATGGGCCAGAAGAAGTTGGGAATGTTGTAATGAACGGATGAAATTGCAGCGTTCATATTCGTTTTCACAGAGTTCTTGTAATATTTCGATCGATTTGCGGTAACATTGCTCTGCTTTCGGATAGTTTTTTAAATGTACTTCATAAAGTTTTCCCAGGCTTCGCTGGCATTGTGCCGTTGCAGGACGATACCGGTATATATCTTCCCGGTCGAATTCGGATCGGGTATCCAGACTGGCCGAATACAGCCGTTCCGCCGAATTGAAGCGTCGCATGTCGACATATAGATTGCCTAACCGCCATTGGGTTATTGCTACATCTTCGAGGTAAATCCACCAATAGTTTTCTGCCAGTTTCTTTTGTATTTCCAACATTCGCAGTAATATTTGTTCGGAAAGTTCCAAACGATTCGAACGGTTGTATAGGTTTACTAAAAAGTCCATAATCTTCAATTTATGACTCTGTATGATGATTCTGCGCCCTGAATATTTTTCGTAGTTCTCCAATGCCTGAAGAAATAACTTTTCAGCTGAATGGTAATCTTTATAATCATACCAGTAAATTTGAGCCAGATTAGCTTGTAATTCGGCTATTTTAGGGCGATAGACGTTGGGCCTTCGGGAGAGGTTGGATCGGTATTCGGCGATATGGTTATGGATTGTTGTGATCATTTGTTGTATTGAGTCGATTTCGGTATTTTCTTGAAATAATATTTCGGATGTCATAATTTTAAGATTTTTTAATCGATGGTTTTTACTTTTTGTCGATAAATCTATTTACGGGCTGATAGATGAGGATATGTCAAAGAACGATATAAACCGGACCCATTACGGATCTTGGTTTCACTTCAAACAGTGATAAATAAATTTAACGGTAACTGGCAGTCCGGATATCCGGCGGTATCCGGACAAACAATTTGACTGCGGTGGTATTTTCGTGGCAAAGATAGTGATTATTTTTTATACAAAGAAAGTTTTTTCAATGATATTAGGCGTTAACTTGATTAGCGGGAGATTCGTATATGCTTTGTTAATCCTGTCGGAGAGATATTAAAAGTGTATATTTACAAAACATTTTCCTTTGAAGAAATACCGGAGGCACAAAAGTTGATGGAAGTTGGAAAAGTGGTGGTGAGAGTAGGAAAGAAGACTTCTGAGGAGTGAAGATTGAATTTTTAGAATAGGAGAAAATGAATATCGATTTAAGTCCGATCGACCGCCGGAAAGTAAAAAATCTGGGTGAGGTTTTGGAGATGAATAATGAGGTGCTGGGATTAATGAGCAGATATCTTACGGTATGTCCTGATTTTATCACGAAAGAACTGATAGAGGGGATCACCGGTGAGTGTGAAATTACGTTAGCAGAAGCCTATACCAGCTTGTTGGTCGCTGCTTGTGGACTGGATGTGGAAAATAATCCCCGGGATCGTTATCTGTCGACAGCTTATCTGAGGTCCGGTATCCGCCGGCTCGATCCGCAGGAATATCGGATGAATCCTTATTACCGGCAAATTCGGATTCCTGAAGCTCATTTTGGAAATTGGAAGCTGACCATTGAAAAATATAAACCCTATGAAGCGTTTGTTTGTGATGATATCCGGACCGATGAAGAGTTGAAAGAAATTCCACAGATCGGATTTTTCGATACGGAATTTTCATTCCCGGCAGTCATGGAGGACGGGCAGGAGTGGATGGCTATTAAACCGAATGAAATAGAAACCATGCGGCAACCCATAGCCAGGGCAGCGGGGCAGGTTGTTGCTTTCGGACTCGGAATGGGGTATTATGCTTTTATGGTTTCTGAAAAACCGGAAGTGAAAACGCTGACTATTGTCGAAAGGGACGAAAATGTCATCGCTCTGTTCCGGGAGCATATCCTTCCTCAATTTCCTAAAAAGGAGAAGATCGATATCGTTCGGCAAGATGCTTTTGAGTTTGCGACGAATTGCATGTCCGACGGCTATTACGACCATGCTTTTGTGGATTTATGGCACGATGTATCCGACGGATATCCTCTTTACAAGCAAATGAAAGCTTTGGAAAAAAATAGTCCGAATACCCTTTTTTCTTATTGGATCGAGGATTCTTTGCTTTCTCATCTGCGTTGGGAATTATTTCACCGGATGTCGGATCTGCTTTCAGCGACTGCACCTGCCGGAGAGCCAGTCATCCTCC
>ENA-ORUX01001063-ORUX01001063.1-human-gut-metagenome-genome-assembly--contig:-NODE-1063-length-22644-cov-5.970649_pt1 | contig 22644 bp, 14 predicted proteins | sample MGYA00242087_ERZ509225 | MGnify/ENA primary metagenome ERZ509225 (study PRJEB26280, sample SAMEA2338864) | human gut metagenome | biome: human gut; feature: human-associated habitat; material: faeces... | reverse complement strand
CAGCCGTAGACCAGTTTTCTGCGGCATTTCCTGCCGACGATTTTGTGCTTACATGCGCCGAAGCACCCGAAATGATTAGCGGAAGGGTGTTTACCGGCAAGCGCGCCGGCACATATACCGTTGTGGCTACCGACGGCACGGTGAGTGCCACGGCAACGGTGAAGGTGGGCGAATTTGCCGACACCAACCTTGCTCTCGGCAAGCCTGTCTATGCATCAAGTTATGAAAATTCGGGCACAGTGCCGGAATATGCCGTCGACGGCGATGCCTCGACGCGTTGGGGCAGTGATTTCGCCGACAATCAATATCTTGTTGTCGATCTCGGTGCGGAATATGTGCTTGACCGTGTGGAAATAGATTGGAACGCAGAGGCTTATGCCTCAAGCTATCGTGTGGAAGTGTCGCGCGATGAAGACCTATGGCAGACGGTGGCGCAGGAAAAATCATCTGCTGGAGGCTCCAAAACACATCGGTTCGGAGTTGCCGCCAGTCGTTATGTGCGTGTGTATTGCATGTCGCGCCACAATCAGTACGGCTCATGTATTGATGAATTGAGGGTTTATGGCAAAGCCCGCCGCCTCAATCCCAAGCCTGTAGCCATCACTATCGATGCCGCCGACGGTATGGCAGCGTTTGTCGGCACTCCGGTGAGAATGACTGCCAGTGTGGCCGACCAGTATGGAGTGGGGTGCGCCGATGAGTTTGGCGTGGAATGGGCTGTCGATGGCTCGTGCGCCACGATTGACGGCGAAGGAATACTTACGCCTGTGGCGGAAGGCGAGTGTGTGGTGACAGCGCAAAGCGGCACAGCCGTAGACCGCTGCACCGTGCGTGTGCTCTCAACGCTCGTTCCGTCTGCTTTGCGGATATCGCCGGCCTACATGGAGGTTGAGGAGGGCGCCGTTGCAGAAGTGGCGGTGCTGGCAGCCGACCAATATGGGCAGTCAGTGGCTGTCGACGCTGCGGAATGGACTGTTCCTGCAGGTTTGGCTGTCGAAAATGGAAAACTGACGGCAAATGCGCCGGGAACTTATATGGTCGCAGCTGAGGCATTCTCGCTTAAAGCCGAGGCAGAAGTGAAAGTGTTGCCACGCCTGACCGACAATATCGCACTCAAAAAGACGGTGACGGCATCCGACGGTTCTACGGTGACGGCACTCAACGACGGCAACGGCGGCTCGCGCTGGATTGCCAACGGAGAAACCGTCGATTTGACAATGGATCTTGGCGGAGTCTATCATCTGATGCGGTCAAGCATCCTGTGGGAGCGTGCCGCAGCCGCCGACTATACGGTTGCTGTGTCGCTCGACGGCGAGAATTGGCAGCCAATGTCGGCAACGGAAGGACTCTCAGACACCGGTGCTGACCGCACCGATGAAACGACGGTCAATGGCATTGCCCGCTATGTGCGTCTGTCGATGACGCGCAAGGCGACACAATGGGCATACTCCATTTATGAATGGCAGCTGTATGGCCGCCGTATGCTTGCCGGCGAACCTTGCTCTGTGGCTATTCTGCCGCATGCCGGAGAGACAAGTGTCGGTGTAGGCGTGGAATTTGAAGCAGAGGTGAAAGACTGTGACGGAAATGAAGTGACCTCCGCGCCGAGGCTGTGGACAGCCACTGGAGGCGTGTTTGCCGGCGGCACTTACAGTAGCGAGATTGCCGGAACGTTCGGCATTGCCTGTGAGTCGATGCTTGCGAAGGCGGTGTCGCAAATCGAAGTGACATGTCAGACGTCGGTAATAACCACAACGAGCGTTGACTCGTGCATCTATCTCGACGGCGGCAGCCTTGTGGTTGAGGCCGACGGACTTACGGGTGTGACGGTGTTTGCTGCCGACGGAAGGGTGGCGATGCGCAGTGATGCCCGTGGCGATGCGTTGCGTTGCCGGTGGGCGTTGCCACATGGAGTCTACGTCGTTGTCGTTGCCACAACGTCGGGACATCGCGTGACGAAAATAGTATTGTAGCAAGGTGATATAGGTTGGGAAAGGCACTGCGACGGGTTGTTGCGGTGCCTTTTGTCTGTCAGAAGCTTTTTGCCGTTTCGGTTTGCGGCATTGTGCAGTCGCGACGGATGCGGCGGTAGACGTAGATGAATGCCGGAACCAGGAAGATGTCGGCGGCAAACCACGCCACAGAGTCGCCGAAGCATACGGCAATGTAGCCGAAATCAGGCACAAACACCAGACTGACAATGCCGCGCGCCACCATCTCCATCACGCCCGACAGCATTGCGAAGTTGGTGAATCCGGCGCCCTGGATGGTGTAGCGGAGCACGCACAACAGAGCCAGCAGAGGCATCATGTATGCCGACACATGCAGGAACAAAGCCGTGTTGCGGATTATCGCCGTGTCGGAGGCCGACACAAACATCAGCGACATTTCCTCCGACCACAGCAGCATTGTCGTGCTTACCGCCACGACGTAGACCATCACCATCGCCATACTCGATTTCACGCCCATCCACACCCGTTGCGGACGCCCGGCTCCATAGTTCTGACCGGTGAACGTGGCCATGGCGATGCCCAGACTCTCGCACGGACAGATGGCAAACATCTTGATGCGCATGGCGGCGGTGAAGGCAGCCACGCAGTCGGTGCCGAGGGCGTTGTTGGCGCTTTGCAGCATAATGCTGCCGATGGCTGTGATTGAGAACTGCAAACCCATCGGCACGCCGATTTTGAGCAGTGTTGAGCAGTGTCGCCGCGACATTGTCCGCTCGTCGCGCGAGGCACGGAGGATGTCGAACTTACGAATCATATAGACGTAGCACAGCACAGCCGACAGCGCCTGTGAGAACACCGTGGCAATGGCGGCTCCAGCCACTCCCCATCCGAGGGTGACGATGCAGAAAATGTCGAGCACGATGTTGAGGATGGTGGAGAAAAGCAGAAACCAGAACGGGGTTTTGCTGTCGCCGAGCGCGCGGATTATGCTTGAGAGCAGATTGTAGTAGAACGTTGCCGGCACGCCGATAAACGTGATCAGCAGATACCAATAGGCGTCGCTAAAGATGTTTTCGGGAGTGCTCATCCATCGAAGGATGGCCGCGCACAGCAGGCTCGTCACCACGGCTATCGACACCGACAGCCATGCCGTCAGTTTCAGACTGCTGTAGACGTAGCGGCGCATTGACTCATAGTCGCGCGCTCCGAATTTCTGCGCCACCGGAATGCCGAATCCGCAGCAACAGCCATTGCAGAAGCCAAGAATCAGAAAGATCACCGAACTGCTGGCGCCGACTGCTGCCAATGGGCTTATGCCCAAGAATTTGCCCACAATAGCCGCATCAATCAGCGAATATGTCTGCTGCAGCAGGTTGCCGAGCAGCAAGGGCATAGTGAATTTGAAAATGAGCGGCATCGTGGCACCGCTTGTCATTTCATTGCATTTTGCCATACTTATACCTACAAACCTAAAACTGAATGCAAAATTACTCAGAAATTTTCTATGGTTTTCTAAATGGAGTGCAATAAGTGCAAAAAAAATGGGCGCATCTTAGCGGATGCACCCATTATGCTTATAAACGAGTCGGTTTAGTCGTAGATAAACGCCACGTTGTCGACGTATAGATTCTGACCGACAGTGCCCTCATAAGCCGTGCCGCAGCCGGCAGAGAACATCATGATGATGTGGGTTGGTGTTGCCAGCGGGCTGTCCCAACCAACCTCATGGATAGGCACGATTTTGCCCTTGCTGTTGCGCGCATAGTATGGACGGCTGCTGTCGACAAGGTTCATGTAGCTTTTATAGTAAGGCTGTCCGACGATGTTTCCGTAGTAGATGCGCAGGCGGTGTCCGTTGACCCATCCAGTGCTTCTCGTGTAGCGTTCGCGTCCTGTTCCCACGCGCTTTGCGTAGATGTTGCCGTTGGCGTCTTCCCATCGGCGCTGCAGCAACACGAAAACCTCGCATGCATTCTGCTTTTTGAGAACTTTCTTCTTCCCGAAACCGCTTGAATATATCATCTGTGCATTGGCAGGAATCTCCACTTTGTAGTCGTAGGTCAGATATTTAGGGCGTTTTGTGAACTTTACGTTCATGTCCAGTTTGCTGTATGGATTTTTTGTGCTGCTCACCGGCTCCACCATTGTGCCGAAGTAGATGCTTCCCGAAACCAATACGTCCATATTCACCACACCGAGTGCCTTCACCTTCTCCATGATTGTGGAAAGCTTCACGCATTTGTTTCCGGCAGCGCGCTGCGCTGGGAACACGGCGTTGCTGCCCTTCACCACGCCCGCCACTTTGGCATACACGTTTGACGTAGCCCAAGGCGAGCCTCCGAGGTTTCTGTAAGCCTTGTTGCCGTGGATTGCCTGTGTCGGGCCGATTTCGTATAATGTCTTGGATTTTCCGCCGATGATTGCGGACTCTTTGATGGTTCTTGTGACCCAATGCTCAAAGTCGCCGAATGCGACCTTCTCTTTAGTCTCGGCGAGCAGTCCGCTTGTGGCTACGAGCAGGCCTGCCGCCAATAAAAATATTCTCTTCATTGTTGATAAATAAATTTTCGGGGTCAAAATTAGTCATTTCCACTGAATTGTGAAAGCAGATGGGCAAAGAGTGTTGTATCGAAGCCGAAACAGACACGTTTTTTGAACCAATAAGCCATTATTTTACTATAATTAAAAATAAAAGTGACCAATTGTTGGCTGCGTATTGATTTAATTGATATATTTGCGAACTATTTAATCACTTATAAACAACTGACCTATTATTCTATGAGAAAATCAGCATTTTCAAAGATTATGCTTCCTTTGCTGGCGCTGTTGTTGCTCTGCGCGCCCAAGGCAAAGGCGGAGGGCGAATATGCCTGGCCTGCAAATTACGACGGCGTGATGCTGCAGGGCTTTTATTGGGACTCTTACAAGGATTCTAAATGGACTGTGCTTCAGGCAAATGCCGCTGAACTGTCGTCTTATTTCAATTTGATCTGGGTGCCTAACGCAGGCAAATCGTCGGCAAATCCGTCGATGGGCTACGACCCTGTCTACTGGTTCAGCAATTTTAACTCTTCGTTTGGCAACGAGGCGGAACTGCGCTCGATGATTTCCACATTCAAGCAGTTCGGCACTGGCATTATCGAAGACGTGGTGGTCAACCACCGCAACGGCGCCACCAACTGGTATGACTTCCCTGCAGAGACTTACAATGGAAAAACTTACAAACTCGGTCTTGACGCCATCTGTAAGAACGACGAGCTTGCCAACCAGACTGGTATGCCGCAGCCTACCGGCGCATACGACACTGGCGACAACTTTGACGGCTGCCGCGACCTTGACCACACAAATCCTGCAGTGCAGGAGGCGGTGAAGGCTTATCTCGACTTTCTGAAGAACGACCTCGGCTTCACGGGTTGGCGTTATGACATGGTGAAGGGCTACGGCGCTGAGTATACCAAAATCTACAACGAATCGGCAAAAGCATCATACAGCGTGGGTGAGTACTGGGACAACTACGACAAGACAACATCGTGGATTGACCGTACGGGCCGCACATCGGCTGCCTTCGACTTTGAGTTCAAGTGGGCGCTCAACGCCGCTTTCCCGGGAATGAACTTCTCAAAACTCGTGTGGAAGCGCAACGGCTCGCTCAACCAGCCTGCCGGAATTATCCACATGGACACTTACCAGCGTTATGCTGTCACTTTCGTCGACAACCACGACACTTACAAGGAGTCGGACAAAATGTTTACCGGCGACGTTGAGGCTGCCAATGCCTTCATGCTCTGCTCACCGGGAACCCCGTGCGTGTTCTACAAGCACTGGCTCGACAAAAAGGACGCCATCAAGAAACTCATCGCCATCCGCAAGTCGGTCGGCTTGACAAACCAATGCACTGTCAATGTGCTTGAGACAACCAATAACCGCTATGTGGCTGAGGTGACAGGCAATAACGGCAAGCTGCTCATCAAGATTGGACGTGGCTCTTATGACCCTTCAGCGAAAGGCTACTCTACATCGGACAAGGTGGCTGGCAACGCACTCTACTCCATCTGGACAAAGGTGGCTATCAAGAATCTTGAAAGCCAGGTGGCTCAACTGTCATTCTCGCCCGACGGCGGCACTTATGTCGGCGGCGTCAAGGTGACAATGGACGTGGCAAACGCAAAGGATTTCAACAATCCTGAGGTTGTCTACACTACCGACGGCTCAATCCCTTCGCTCACCAACGGCACACATGCGGCTCCTGGCACAACACTTGACATCTCTACCAACACCAAACTCAAGGCAGTGGTGGTGGCCGACGGCAAAGTTGTGTCGGGCGTCAAGGAGGCAAACTACATCACATCGATAGAGCCTGTTGAAATCTACGTTGAGAAGCCGGAGTCGTGGAATAGCATCAACATCTACGCGTGGGTTTCAGAGCAGATAACCAGCGCTTGGCCAGGCGATGCCATGACAGAGACAGCAACCGTTGACGGCAAGACAATGTATTACCACAATTTCGGAACACAGTATCCTGAAATCAGCATAATCTTCAACAACGGCACAGCGCAGACTGCCGACATAAGCGAAGTGGGCTACGGCAAGCATTATTTCCGTCTGAACAGCGACACTGGCAAAAGCATCTCGGTGACTGAGTTCAAGCCACAGAGCAGCGTTGCGTCAGTGACCGGCGGTGAGCTGGTAGTTTATCCCAACCCTGCCACCGACGTGATAAATGTGAAATCAGACAAGGGAGTAGCGTCGGTTGAGGTTTACACACTCAGCGGCTCGAAAGTGGCAGAGAGCGACACCGACGCAGTGAGCGTTGCCTCTCTCCAGAACGGAATGTATATCTACTCAGCTACATTTGCCGACGGCACGAAAGTCAGAGGCAAGTTCTTGAAAAAGTAATTGATAATTGCTTCTATAAGTTACACCAAATGGCTGACACTTCTTGCGAGGTGTCAGCCATTTGTGTCTTTGTTTCCGGGAAAAATGGAATAAGTGTGTTTTTTGAGGGTGTTGAAAATGGAATAAGTGTATTTTTTGAGGGAGTCGAAAATGGAATAAGTGTGTTTTTTGAGGGTGTTGAAAATGGAATAAGTGTGTTTTTTGAGGGTGTTGAAAATGGAATAAGTGTAGTTTTTTGAGCTAAGGCGGACTTGAAATTCGCAGATTTTCAATGTGATTCCCGCAAGAAATCTCAAAACGGTGAGAAAGACGTCGATGTGAAGCAAAAAATAGATCAGCAATTTAAAGATTGGAAATCTGCCGGGCATGTGGGAATGTGGATAAAAAAAGGTAGTCAGCGAAGCTAACTACCTTCTGTTGTGTGGTCCCACTTGGGCTTGAACCAAGGACCCCCTGATTATGAGTCAGATGCTCTAACCAACTGAGCTATAGGACCTGCTGCGGCTTTATTGCCTGAAGCGAGTGCAAAGATACATCTAAGTTGCGGAAATTGCAAATGTATGGTGCTGTTTTTTTGCCGAAAATCTTGTTTAGGTCTTATTTTCGCTGTAATTTCGCCACACTATGGAAGATTCTATTAAAATCAATAAAGTGTTGATTCGCAATCTTCAAATGGAGGATTACGAACAGCTGTCGCAGTCGTTCACGCGCGTATACGCCGACGGCAGCGATGTGTTTTGGACCCGTGGACAAATACAGAAATTGATCGACATTTTTCCGGAGGGTCAGATTGTAACGGTTGTTGACGACAAAATTGTGGGCTGCGCCCTGTCGCTGATTGTCGACTACAACCTTGTTAAAAACGACCACACTTACGCACAGGTGACGGGCAACGAGACATTCAGCACCCACAATCCCAACGGCAATATTCTCTATGGCATAGAGGTGTTTATCCATCCGCAATACCGCGGACTGCGCCTCGCCCGCCGTATGTATGAATACCGCAAGGACTTGTGCGAGTCGCTGAACCTTAAAGCCATCATGTTTGGCGGACGCATACCGAACTATCATAAGTATGCCGACAAGCTGCGCCCGAAGGAATATATCACGAAGGTGCGTCAAAAAGAGATTTTCGACCCTGTGCTGACGTTCCAGCTGAGCAACGATTTCCACGTGCGCAAGGTGATGCGCAACTATCTGCCCAACGACGAGGAGTCGAAACACTATGCCTGCCTGTTGCAATGGGACAATATCTACTATCAGGCGCCGTCGCAGGATGTGGTGAGCAAGAAGACCACCGTGCGCGTGGGGCTGGTGCAATGGCAGATGCGCTCATACCGCACTATCGACGACCTTTTCGAACAGGTGGAGTTTTTCGTCGACGCGGTGTCGGGCTATCAAAGCGACTTTGTGTTGTTTCCTGAATACTTCAACGCTCCGCTGATGGCGCGGTTCAACGACGACAGCGAGGCGGAGGCAATCCGCGGACTGGCGCAGTACACCACCGAAATCCGCGACCGCTTCGTGAAACTTGCCATCAGCTACAACATCAACATCATCACCGGCTCGATGCCTCAGGTGAAAGAAGACGGACGCCTGTACAACGTGGGCTTCCTGTGTCGCCGCGACGGCTCGTATGAGTCGTATGAGAAGATTCATGTCACCCCCGACGAGATAAAGAGCTGGGGCTTGTGCGGAGGCAGCAAGATTCAGACGTTTGAAACCGACTGCGCGCGCATCGGCATCCTGATTTGCTACGACGTCGAGTTTCCCGAGCTGTCGCGTCTGATGGCCGACGAGGGAATGCAGATTCTCTTTGTGCCATTTCTCACCGACACTCAGAACGCATATTCACGTGTAAAGGTATGCGCGCATGCGCGAGCCATCGAAAACGAGTGCTACGTAGTGATTGCCGGCAGCGTGGGCAACCTTCCGAGAGTCCACAATATGGATATCCAGTATGCACAGTCGGGCGTGTTCACGCCTTGCGACTTTGAATTCCCCACCGACGGCACACGTGCAGAGGCTACGCCAAACACCGAGATGATTCTTGTCAGCGACGTAGACCTCGACCGGCTCAACCACCTCCACACCTACGGAAGCGTGAAGAATCTCAGAGACCGCCGCAACGACCTCTACGAAGTGAGGTTGAAGAAATAGCGTAGGCCACACATGACAAACCGGAGGCGCATCACCCAACAAGCGATGCGCCTCTGGCATTTCTTTATTCAAAAATCACGTCAGTCTTCCTCGGGGAAGAGCGATTTGCCATAGTCGCTCATAAATTCGCGCACCTCATGGATAGGCAGCGCCACTCTGATGTCGCCAGCAGCATAGCATGCAACGTCATACGGGTTGTAGAAGAACGTAATCAACGCCCCTTCAATGTAGAAGTTGCCCACAGTAGGCACCTTGTCGACAAGCAGACTTCCGGCATACTCCGGCTTCAGCTGAAGCTCGCGCATGATTGCAGTCTTCAACCCCTGCACGTCGGCAAACACGCGTCCCACGGTCAGCACCTGACCCTTCTCCACGTCGTAGTTGACATAGGTTGTCGCATAGTTGCCGTGAGCTCCACCGAGGAATGCGTAGGAATACACACTGTAGGTCACAAGACGCTTGCCTATGCTCGTAGGCGTAACCGTAAGTTGGGCGCTGTGGCGGTGCACAGTCTCCGACAGCTCCGGCAGTTTGTCAACGTCTTTTTGTGTGATGCCCTTTTCTCCCTCAAAGCCAAGAGGCTCCGCAAGCATCGCCTCCAGCGATTCTTTGAGCGTGGCGCGCTTGTTTGTGCCGAAGGCTATCGAGAGGATGCTGTCCTGCAGCTCTTTCGGCTCCTTGCCTCCAAGCGTTTCAGGCCAGCATACAGAAACCGTTGTCTCTGTAAACACTTTTGCGTCCTTGCCATAAAAGTTCAGACTGTCGGGCAACGACAATTGCTTCTTGGCAACAACTTCTTCCGTGCGAAACATGCTTACGTTTTTGTCTGCTTCCGCGTCTTTATTTCCTGTCTTTCCGCAGCCGGCAAGTGTCAATGCCACTGCTGCCACCAATAATACTTTCTTCATATTTTTGATTGTTTTTGTTGATTCGTGACACAAAGTTATTATTTATAAACGAGCAAACACGTTTTTTTGTTTCATTCATCCCGAAATAAATTGTTTTTCAGCAATTTCTTGCTACCTTTGCGGTTCATTATCAACAAATAAATCATATATGAGAAATCTTCTGCTCACAATCGCGGCAGCCGTCACCGCTCTATTTGCCAGCGCCGGCGCGCCAAATGGTTACTACAACGGAATCTCTGGACTGAAAGACGCAGCCCTGAAGAACAAACTATATGAAATTGTAAGCAAGCATTCGACAAACAGCTACAGCGGACTGTTCAAAGAATCGTTCTGCTATACCGACGTGCGTCCCGACGGAACGTGGTGGGACATGTATTCCAACATCAAGCGCTACGTGAGAAGCGGATGGAGCGGAATGAACCGTGAGCACAGTTTCCCGAAAAGCTGGTGGGGCGGCGATACGGAAGTGGGCGCATACACCGACTTGAACCACCTTTATCCTTCCGATGCCACCGCCAACTCAGCGAAATTGAACTATCCGCTCGGAGAGGTGTCGCCGTCGGGAATCACTTTCGACAACGACCTTGTGCTGGTGGGAAACCCTGTCAGCGGACAGGGCGGCGGCTCTAAATACGTGTTTGAGCCTGCCGATGAATACAAAGGCGACTTTGCCCGCACTTATTTCTATATGGTGACATGCTATCAGAACCTGGACTGGAAATACGAATATATGGCGCAAAAAGGTTCTTATCCGTCGATGCAGGGCTGGGCGGTGGAAATGCTCTTGAAGTGGCACCGACAGAACCCTGTGAGCGACAAGGAGCGCAACCGAAACGACGAGGTCTACAAGCTGCAGAGCAACCGCAACCCATTCATCGACTATCCTGACCTTGTGGAGTATATCTGGGGCTCGATGAAGGGCAAACCTTACACCGACGAAGACCTTCCGCCTATCGGCGACGGCTCGCTGATTGCGCCCGTAAACAACTCGACCGTGAACTTCGGCGAGGTGGTCTACGGCGACCGGGTGACCATGGAAATGCCTATCCGCGGAAATCTTTCCGCAAATCTGTCGATGACAGTCTACGGCAACAATGCTGCCGATTTCTCAATCCCGTCGACTTCCGCTTCTTGGAGCGAGGTGAACGCTGGAAACTACAATCTGAAAATCACTTTCGAGCCTAAGGGGCTCGGTGAGCGCACCACCAAACTGCTGCTCTACGACGGAGGTCTGACAGGCGTTACAAGCTATGTGGTCAACCTTGTGGGAACTGCCGTCGAAGCGCCGGTGTTTGACCGCGTGGAGGCCACAGCGGCCACAAACATCTCATCAACTGGATTCCGCATCAACTGGATTATGCCGTCGCGACCAGCCTCAATCGACTGCTTCCGCATAAACTTGACCGAGTACGTCAACGGCACACCGACTTGCATGACTCTCTACACCGATGGTAGCGAGGATTCTTTCTACGATTTCGGGGAAGCAAAATCGGGTGCCACCTACAGTTATACCATACAGGCGGTAAGACTGAACCGTATGTCGGACGAATCAAACGTCATCACGGTCGACCCAGCCGGCGTCAACGGCATCGAGGCTACTGAACCGCTCGCCGTGCTCCCTATCGGCAACGGCATTTATTTCCGTTGCGCCGTAGCCCACACCAACGTGCGCATCATCGACATGACAGGACGCGTGATAAAGGTTATCGACTCAGTGAGCGAAGGCCACTGCGAACTGTTGCCTTACGGTGCCTACATGGTCTACAGCGACCAATGCCGCCGTCCTATCAAGGTGCTTGTCAAAGACTAAGCGTCAGCGACATGACATATCAACAAAAAGTAATCCCGCACTGTTGTTGACAATGCGGGATTACTTTTTGTTGATATGTTTCTTGCACTACACTTCCAGATCGGAATTGAAGATTTCGTGCCAGGGCAGACCCTGCTTGTTGAGCTGCTCCATGAATGGATCCGGATCAAACTCCTCAACGTTCCACACGCCTGGACGTTTCCAAATGCCTTTAAGATACATCATCGCGCCAATCATCGCCGGCACACCGGTGGTGTAGCTGACAGCCTGCATACCGGTTTCGAGGTAGGCGGCATGGTGAGAGCAGTTGTTGTAGACATAGTAGGTCATCTCTTTGCCTTCCTTGTCCTTGCCGCTGATGCGGCAGCCAATCGATGTCTCGCCGGTATAGTTTTCGCCAAGCTCTTTAGGGTTTGGCAAAACAGCCTTGAGAAATTGGATAGGCACGATTTCCATGCCATTGTAATTGATAGGCTCGATGCTTGCCATTCCGATGTTCTGAATCACGCGCAGGTGTGTCAGGTACTCCTGGCCGAACGTCATCCAGAAACGTGCGCGCTTGATTGACGGATAGTTCTTTACAAGACTCTCAAGCTCTTCGTGATACATCAGATACGACTCGCGGGCTCCGATGTTTGGATAGTTCAACGCTTTGTGAACCGACAGCGGGTCGGTTTCGTGCCACTCCCCGTTCTCATAAAACTTTCCGCGCTGTGTAATCTCGCGGATGTTGATTTCCGGGTTGAAGTTAGTGGCGAAAGCCTTGCCGTGGTTTCCGGCGTTGCAGTCCACGATGTCGAGATGCTCCATCTCTGAAAAATAGTGCTTTGCAGCGTAGGCAGTGAAAATGCCCGACACTCCAGGGTCGAAACCGCAACCGAGAATTGCAGTCAGTCCGGCTTTCTCAAAGCGGTCCTTGTATGCCCATTGCCATGAGTATTGATATTTCGCCTCGTCGAGAGGCTCATAATTGGCGGTGTCAAGATAACTTACTCCACACTCGAGGCAGGCATCCATTATCGTAAGGTCCTGATATGGCAACGCAAGGTTTACCACCAAGTCGGGTTTGTGCTTCTTGAACAAAGCCACCAGTTCCGGCACCTTGTCGGCATCAACCTGGTCGGTTGTGACATTGTCTTTGCCGATGGCTTTAGCCAAGGCGTCACACTTGCTCTTCGTGCGCGATGCGATAACGATTTCGCTGAACACATCGGAATTCTGGGCGCACTTGTGGGCTGCCACCGTAGCGACGCCGCCGGCTCCGATAATTAATACTTTTGACATTGCTTTTCTAAGTTTTATAGGATTAATTTGTTTTTGATTCTATTGCAACAGCATCATGCACACTGTCATGTATATCATCATGCCGATAATGTCGTTGGTTATGGTGATAAACGGGCCTGTGGCTATCGCCGGGTCCACCTTCATCTTCTCAAGTGTCAGCGGCACGAACGTGCCAAACGTAGCGGCGAACAGCACTACGGCAAACAACGACGCCGACACGGCTATCGTAATCTTGAAATCGGGATGGAAAATGAAGAAGTTGTAGGCAAACACAAGCAGCGAGATGATGCTTGCGTTGATCAGCGCAAGTCCAAGCTCCTTGACAATCTGCGACAACGACTTCCTAAGGTCGAGCGAGCCGTTGGCAAGTCCCTGTACAACGATTGCCGACGATTGGATTCCCACGTTTCCGCCAGTGCCGCCGATAAGCGGGATGAAAAGCGCGATGGCGGGATTGTTGGCAAAATTGCCCTCGAAATTGCCGAGAATCCAAGAGTTCGACAGTCCGCCTATCATTCCGATGATCAGCCACGGCAGGCGTGCCTTTGCCTGGTCGAGAATCTTGTCGTCGGTCTCCACGTCGGTGGAAAGACCGGAAGCCAACTGATAGTCGCGCTCGGTCTGCTCACGAGCCTCGTCCATCACATCGTCGAAGGTGATGCGTCCCACAAGACGTCCGATGCCGTCGACAACCGGCATAACCGCCAAGTCGTATTTCTCAAACGTGAGCACCACGTCGTCGAGCGGCTCGTCGGCCTTCACGGAGTAGGGATCGGGCTCCATCACATGTTTTATCTTTGACGCCGAAGGGTTGGTTATCAGCGTTTTCAACGGCAGGATGCCTTTCAGTTTGCGGTCGTCGTCGACAACATAGACATAGAAAATCTCATCCATGTCTTCTGCCTGCTCACGCATCCGCTTCACGCATTCCGGCATACTCCAGTTCTCGTTGACCACAATCATCTCCGTACCCATCAGAGAGCCGGCGGTGTCCTCAGGATATTTCAGCAGGTCGATAATCGAGCCTGCCTGCTCAACGTCGTCGACATGCGACAACACTTCCTCCTGGTCTTCTTTGTCAAGTTCCTGGATAAGGTCGACGGCATCGTCGGTGTCAAGGTGCTCCACGAATTGCTTGGCAATGTCCTTGTTGGGCATATTCTCAAGCAGGCGGTGGCGGTCGTCCTCATCAAGTTCCATCAAGGTGTCGGCGGCAGCGTCACTGTCAAGGTGCGACACCACATATTCCGCCTCCTCGAGGTCCATCTTCTGTATAAGTTCGGCAATGTCGGCAGGGTGCAGCTCCTTGAGTTCTGCCATCACCTGCGTCTCGTTGTTTTCCTGTATGAGATGTCTGAGTTCATCCAAAAATTCCTCTGAAAATTCTCTCATGCCGTTCTACTCGTTTAAAAGGTTCGTAAGTCTTACAAATTCAGCCACCGACAGCTGTTCCGGACGCTTGTTGAAAATCTCTTCCTGCAGCACTTCCGGACGGCGTGCCATTGAGCGCAACGAATTACGCAGCGTCTTGCGGCGCTGTCCGAACGATGTCTTGACCACCGCTTTCAACCGCTTTTCATCGCAGTCGAGAGTCTTTACACCGTTGCGGCGCAGACGGATTACGCCCGACTTCACCTTTGGCGGCGGATTGAACACATGCTCATCGACGGTAAACAGATATTCGATGTCGTACCACGCCTGCAGAAGCACCGACAGGATGCCGTAGGTCTTCGACCCCGGCTTGGCGGCTATGCGCTCTGCCACCTCTTTCTGCAGCATTCCGCTGCAGCACGTGATGCGGTCGCGCCAGTCGAGCACCTTAAAGAATATCTGCGACGAGATATTGTATGGATAATTGCCTATCACGCAGAAGTCGCCTTCAAACATCGAGCCGAGGTCGAGCTCCAGGAAGTCCTCGCCGATGATGCGCCCGTCAAGTTGCGGAAAGTTGTGCTCCAGATACTCGACCGACTCACGGTCGAGTTCCACGACAGTCACATCATGTCCGCGTTCGAGCAGGAACTGCGTAAGCACGCCCATTCCCGGTCCCACTTCGAGCACCGGCATTCCTCGATAATCGTCGAGCGTGGCAGCTATACGGTCTGCCACGTGAAGGTCGGTCAGAAAATGCTGCCCGAGAAATTTCTTTGGTTTTACTTTCTGCATAATTGAGCAATTGCTATTCGGTTATACAATGCCTTGCAAAATTACAAAAAATCCTCCGAAAATCCGGTGTTTGCAAGAAATTCCTACCACGTTTGGCGCAAACCGCCTCATAAATCAATCGAGGGTATTGGCAGACGGACGTGGCTGTAGATGTCGGCGCAATGCGCAATTTTATCATTTGTGCTGGCCAAGAGATTGATTGTCAAAAACAACGCATGTATGTTGCATGACAGATCTTATTTGTTCTACGTGTTCAAGGTTTGTTTAATTTAGCAAAAAATAAGTAACTCTATGAGGTTGCAGAAAATATCCATTTTTTTTTACCTTGTTGCTGGAAAATAAATTATTTTATGTCAACGGGCAAAAATTTACGAATCTAACGAACATTGACCGGGCGGGGTAAATGCCGTACTCTTTTTCCTGACTTCGTTACTCAAAAATTGCAGTTTTTATAATTATCTGATAAACAGCATTGTGCGTCTTTGTATACCCTCATTTTGGGGTGCGCAATGACGAAGTCAGGTGGATTATTTCATGTTGTAGGTGAGCGATAGCACTGAAAATTCCGTGCGGCGGTTAATCTGGTCGGCTGCTTGCTGGTCTTCCTCGGAAAGTGTTTTTATAAACTCTTCGGTCAGTATGTCGCCCTCTTTGAACTGCGGATACAGGCGAGCGATGCGTTTGGTCACCGTCTTTGGACGCGACTTGCCGTAGCCGTGCGGCTGCAGCCGGTCGCGGCTGATGCCGTTCTCGACAAGGTAGTCAACCACCGATTTTGCCCGTCGTTCCGACAGGTTGATATTGTAGGCGTCTGAGCCCCATCGGTCGGTGTGAGAAGCCATTTCGATTGTCACGTTGGGATTGTCGTGCAGCACGGCAATCAGCTCGTTGAGAGCCGTTTTCGACTCCGGCCTCAGGTCGGCTTTGTCGTAGTCGTAGAATATGTTTTCAACCACCGATGGTTTGCTGATTGACGGCAGAATGAACTCCACCCAATAATTCGCGTCTTCCATAGTAGAGTCGGAAGCGAATTCCTGTTTTTGGTTCAAGTAGCCCTTCGCGCCGGCGAGCATCACGTATTTTACGCCTCGCTGCAGCGCGAACGAGAACGATCCGTCGTCGCGCGCCACTTCCTTCTGATTCGACCCGTCGTTTCCGACGATGCGTATTATTGCATTCTTTACCGGCTCCTCGTCTTTGTCCATCACCAATCCCTCGATGGTGATTCTCACGGGGTCGTATTCGAAGCTGTAGATGTGGTCGTAGCCACGCGCGTCGCCGCGGTTGGAGCTGAAAAATCCATCTTCGCCCTTCCCGAAAGTGATTCCGAAATCATCGCCGGCGGAGTTGATTGGGAAGCCCATATTCTCCACTTTCCATCGCAGGTCGGCAGGGTCGCCGACAGCCGCGGCGCGGAAAATGTCGAGACCGCCCATCCCCGGATGTCCGTCGGACGAGAAATATAGAGAGCCGTCGGAACGCACATAAGGGAAATCGTCGTTGCCCTCAGTGTTGATGTCGGGACCGAGGTTGACGAGCGAACCTTGTCTTTCCTTCAGCGATATGCGCCAAATGTCCTTGCCTCCGTATCCGCCTGGCATGTCGCTGACGAAGTAGAGATATTCGCCGTCGGGCGACACCGCCGGATGTCCGAATGTAGACAGCGTGTCGGCTGTAATCTCAAATTTTACAGGGGCACTCCATTTTGCGTCGGAGCGTGTCGATGTGTATATCTCCACCGATGTCGGAGCGTTGAGCTCGCGTCGCGCTTTGGTGAGATACATTGTCTGTGCGTCGGGCGAGAATGCAACGATGCCCTCGTCAAATTCCGTGTTGAGTTCGCCCTCAACCGGCTCCGGACGTTCCCATTCGCCTTTCTCGTTCTTTTTGGAGAAAAACACGTCGGCATTCTTCATTCCCGTGATTTCACTTTTCTTGTCGCCGGTAGCTTTTTCGGTAGTCGACGTGTAATAAATCTGGTCGCAGTCAGCTCCGAGATACATAGGGCAGAAGTCGGCGCGGCGCGAGTTGAAAAGTTTGGCTTGTTTAACCACATAGCGCGACCCGCGGGCGCGTATCTCCTGGGCCGTGCGGCACCCCTCCGCGCAGTTGATGGCAAGGGAGTCGTCGGGGCAGAATTCAAGATATTTGTCATACGACCGCAGAGCGGCGGCATATTTGCCGTCGGCATGTAGAGCCTGAGCCAGCATAAAGTGGGTCGTGCTGTCGGGATATTCGTAGCGCAGCGCGTTTTGGAAAGCCGCCGATGCGCGCGCCGACATGTTGAGCAGCCTATAGCAACGTCCCATCTTGAACGCCACTTCTCCGCGTTGCGGACGCTCCTCCTTTTTCCGCAGTTTGTTGTAAACCTTTTTGTAAGTCACCGACGCGTCGTAGTACTCTCCCCGTTGAAACTGAGCGTCGGCTTCGGAAAGTTTGGGCGTGCGGCAGCCGGCAGCGACGGCTGTCAGCAGCAGACACACGATGATATATACGGCTTTCTTCATAATTAAAGTAACGTTTGCGCCCTCTGTTTTATTGCTTTTTCAGAGAGAAACTGATATGATTGCGCGAATAATTGAGTAACTTTGGTGGATAAAAAACTCCAATATTGAGAAGATGAAGATACTGCATACAGCTGATTGGCATTTAGGACAGTCGCTCTATGGCTTTGACCGCCTCGACGAGCAACGCCGGTTTCTTGGGCAATTGTGCGAAGTGGTGGCGGAGGAACGTCCAGACGCGATGGTCGTGGCTGGCGACGTGTTCGACATATCAATGCCATCGGCAGCGGCTCAGCGCGTCTATGCCGAAGGGCTGCTCGCAATCCATGCCGCCGTCCCCGAGATGGTCATAGTCATTGTTGCCGGCAATCACGACAGCGCCTCGCGTCTTGAGATATACCGCAACCTTTGGCGGTCGCACAACGTGTTTGTCATCGGTACTTTGCGCCGTCTTGCAGACAATAGCGCCGACTATTCAGCGCATGTCGTCCCAGTGCCTGGCAAAGGCTATATAGCCGCAGTGCCCTATGTCTATCCCCACAATTTCCCGCCAGCCGACGGCGACCGCCAGCAAGCGTTTTTTCGAGGCTTGGAGAAGACTGTGGGTGAAATGAATGCCGATGGGCTGCCAACTGTGCTGGCGGCGCATCTGGCGGTGCTTGGGTGCGACCTGACGGGACACCGCCGCATGCAGAATGACTCGCTCGGCACGGTCGATTATGTTGAGCTTCCGACGCTCGGCACCGCATACGATTATATTGCATTGGGACATATCCACCATCCCCAAACGCTGCGCGGAAGCGACGGCAGGGCTGCTTACAGCGGTTCGCCGATTGCTGTGGGGTTTGACGAGCGTTATCAGCACGGAGTTGTGATAGTCGAGCTCGAGAAAGGCAAGCCTGTGGAGGCGCGTGCCATTGGCATCAATGACCCGCGTCCGCTTGTCACGCTTCCAAGCCAGCCTGCGGCTTTCGATGACGCACTTGCCGCTGCACGTGAGTTTCCTGCCGACAGAAAGGCGTATATACGGTTGAACGTGTTGCTCGACAAGCCGCTCCCGTCCGACTACAACGAGCAGGTGGCGAAGGCACTCGAAGGCAAGGCGTGCCGCTACTGCACAATCAACGTCACCGACCGTCGCCGGTCGGCGCGCGCCAATGCCTTGCCCGATGTCACACCGGAACAGCTGCGTCAGATGACCGTAGGAGAAGTGGCGGCGCGCTTTTTCGCCGCCAAAGGGATTCCGGAGAAAGAGTCGGCAGACTATCTGGCTATGATCTCGGGAATTGAAAAAGAAATAGAGGAGGAGAACGCACAATGAAACTGAAACGCATCACGATACACAACATAGCGTCGATTGCCGACGCGGAAATCAACTTTGTCGCCTCTCCGCTTGCCGACACTCCGCTGTTTCTGATTGCCGGACCTACAGGCGCCGGCAAGAGCATTATCCTCGACTCCGTGTGTCTTGCTCTCTACGCGCGTGCTCCGAGGCTGACAAAATTCAAAACGGATGAGAAATATGAGGATTCGACACTTGTCGGTGTTGAAAAGGAAGACGACCGCAATGTGGGAGTGGACGCCAACAGGCAGCTGATGCGCCGCTCCACGGTAGAATGCTTTGCCAAACTGCTGTTTGAGGGCAACGATGGCAACGACTATGAGGCGCAGTGGCATCTACATCGGTCGCGAAACAAAGCCACCGGCAAATTCCAGAAAGAGGAACGGACTCTGACTCTTCTGAAAACCGGTGAGACGTGGACAAAGAAGGCCGATTTCGAAGCCAAGGTGCAAGAGGTGGTCGGAATGAAATATGAGCAGTTCTGCCGCACCTCGCTGCTCGCCCAGGGCGAGTTCACCCGGTTTCTGCAAAGTAAAAGTGATGAGAAGGCGGAGATTCTTGAGCGTCTGACGGGTATCGACATCTATTCTGCTGTGGGGCGGAAGATAGCGGAGCATGCCAAAGCGGCATCCGACGCCTATGACCGTTGCTGTCAGGCTGTCGCCGGCATCAGTCTGCTCTCCGACGAGGAAAAGGCAGCCGTGGCAGAGGCAATCGACGTGCGGAAAAAACGCATTGAAGAGGTTAAGGCGGAGGCTGATGCCGCCGATGCGAAGCGTAAATGGATTGCCGACAATGCAACGTTTGAAGCGCAATGCGTGGAGGCGCGCCGTCGGGCTGACAATCTCAAAACAGCAATGGAATCGGATGAGTTCAAGCAGCGCCGGCAGCTTGTCGCCGACTACGACCGCTCGGCTTCAGCGCGCGTCTATCTCAGCCAGCGCGACAAGGCGCATGCCGACGCGGCGGCATTGAAGAAGGAGTTGCCCGGACTTGAGCGCAGTCTTGAAGACGCGGATGGCAAGGGAAAAGCCCTTGAGGACGACATCTGTTTGACCAACAAGGCTCTGGACGCTGCTACAAAGAGGCTGGTGGCGATAGACAAACCTGCGCTCGACTGCCGGCTGAAAAAGCTCAACGATGCGCGGGTGCTTGTTTCCGGACTTGACGGACAGCGCAAGCTTATCGACACCCATGCGGAAACGATTGCGGAAAGCTGCAAAAAACTGAAAGCCGCCCAAGAGAGGATATCGGTGGAAAAGACTGAATATGACTCTGCCGACACGGATTTCCGCGACTGCTCGGCACTGTACGCACAGATGGAGATGTCGGTTGGCAACGCTGCCAAAGAATTGAGAAGCAAACTCGTTGTTGGAGCGGAGTGCCCCGTGTGCGGACAGCGCGTAGGGCAGCTGCTTGCCGACGAGCATTTCCAGTCGGTGCTGGAGCCGGTGAGAGTGCGCAAGGTCAATGCAGAGGAACGCCTGCGCAAGGCTGCCACCACCCTTGCAGTGACACAAAAGGAGGTGGCGCAGCAAAGTGGGGAAATCGACAGAACGACAAAGAAATTGGAGAAGGCGAGAGCGGACTATGCGTCGATGGTGGAAAAAGCGTCGACGGCATGCCGTGACGCGGAAACCTCTGCCGATATCGATGCCGTCAACAACGCTCTTGCGGTGGTTGCCGGGAAGTTGCGCGAGGCGGCGCAGGCACAGACGGAGTGCGACACTCAGCGCCGCCGGTTTGACGACACCAACAAACTGCTTGCCGCGACAAAGGATGCGATTGCAAAAATCACAGCCCGGCTGTCGGAACATCGTGCGGCACTTGCCAATGCCGACAAGACGGCGGCGGAATCTGAAGCCGCACTCGCTGAATTTTTCGCAGCCAATCCTCAAATCGGAGAAGCCGCGCTTGTAAGCCTGTCGCAGACAAGCAGAGCGCGCATAGACTCCGAAAGGGATTATTGCCAACGCATAATGGCGGATGCCGACAAAAGCGCCGGCGCGCTTGCCTCGGTTGAGAAAATGCTTGAGAACCATCGCGCCAACCGTCCGGCGCTGGCTGAGGCCGACACAGCCGACAGCCTGCAGACGGTTGTGGCAGAAAAACGCGCTGAAGCCGATGCATTGCTGCAGAGCAACGCCCTTGACGCGCAACGGCTTGCCGACGACAAGAAACAGGCGGAGGCACATGCCGCCGCATTGGTAGCCGCGGAGAAAGCCAGGGCGGAGAAAGACAAATGGGACACGCTGTGCAAATATCTTGGTGACAGAGAGGGAAAGCAATTCCGCAAGGTGGCGCAGAGTTTTATCCTGTCGCACCTGCTCAACATTGCCAACGGCTATCTTTGCCGCTTCAGCGACCGCTATACGCTGACTTGTCAGCCTGGCTCATTGGTTATTCTTGTTGAAGACACTCATAATCCGGGAGTGTCGCAGAGCGCCAACATCCTTTCCGGCGGCGAGAGTTTCATGGTCTCGCTGTCGCTGGCTCTTGCCCTGTCGCGCTTGAACGCTGCCGACAACGGAGTGGACACGCTGTTTATCGACGAGGGCTTCGGCACACTGTCTGACGAATGCCTTACCAACGTGATGGACACGCTCGAGGCGCTGCATCAGATGGGCGGACGCCGTGTGGGCATCATCAGCCATGTCGATGAGCTTTCACACCGCATACCGGTGCAGGTGCGTGTGGAGCGTGTCGATGCCACGCGAAGTGAAGTTGAGGTTGTAGACACTTGTGGATATGCCGACTAAGAGAATTGTTCAGGACCCCGATTTCGGACGTATAGAGATACGCACCAACCGGCGCGCGCGCAACATCACAATGCGTCCGAAGGACGACGGGCTGCACGTGACTGTGCCTCCCTACGCGTCGCTTGCCTCTGTCCTCAAAGCCATAGAGCCGCATCGGCAGACGCTTCGTGAGGGATGCGAGAAGTTGCGTCCGCGGCTGATTGACCTTGATTTCACAATCGATGCGCCGTGCTTCAAACTGTGTGTCGCCTCGGGCACACGGCAATTTTTCTCGGTGCGGTTTGACGACGACAAGGCAACGGTGTTTTGCCCGCCCGACACTCAGTTCAGCCGTCCGGAAGTGCAGAAGTTGCTGTCGGCAGCCGTTGTCAGAGCAATGAAACGCCGGGCGCAGCAGTTTCTGCCTCCATTGCTCGCCGAACTTGCCTCGATGCATGGTCTGACCTACAGGAAAGTGCGTGTCACTGGAGCGCGGTCGAAATGGGGAAGTTGCACAAGCGCAGGCACAATCAACCTGTCGTGCTACTTGATGCTGCTGCCTCCACATCTGATGGACTACGTGCTGCTTCACGAGCTGGCACATACCCGAGAGATGAATCACGGTCAGCAATTCTATGCGTTGCTCAACTCGATGACCGATGGCATGGCGTTGCAGCTGCGGTCGCAGCTGCGTGCTTTCCGCACATCGTTTTAGACAATGGTAAGGAGGGGTAAGGTCTTTAAAGTTTTTAAGGTCCTTAATGATGAAAAAGACGAGCTTGAATAAGATAGGCTTGCAGTGTCCAAATAGAAGTGCAACGATTTTCGAGGTAAAACAATGAAAAACACTGCGGGGGAAGCCCAAGTGGCGGGGGCGCAAAGCC
>ENA-ORUX01001062-ORUX01001062.1-human-gut-metagenome-genome-assembly--contig:-NODE-1062-length-22656-cov-13.013805_pt1 | contig 22656 bp, 22 predicted proteins | sample MGYA00242087_ERZ509225 | MGnify/ENA primary metagenome ERZ509225 (study PRJEB26280, sample SAMEA2338864) | human gut metagenome | biome: human gut; feature: human-associated habitat; material: faeces... | reverse complement strand
ATGCAAGACAATCGGTAGACAAAAAGGACAGCATTTCCATTGAAAGCCAGATTGAATTTTGCAAATACGAGTTGAAAGGCGGTAACTGCAAGGAATACACAGACAAAGGGTACAGCGGCAAGAACACAGACCGTCCGAAGTTTCAAGAACTGGTGCGGGACATCAAGCGGGGCTTGATTGCAAAGGTCGTGGTTTACAAGCTCGACCGTATCAGCCGTTCCATTCTGGACTTTGCCAACATGATGGAGCTGTTCCAGCAGTACAATGTGGAGTTTGTGTCCTCTACGGAAAAGTTTGATACCTCCACGCCGATGGGACGGGCCATGCTGAATATCTGTATCGTGTTCGCCCAGCTTGAACGGGAAACGATACAGAAGCGGGTAACGGACGCTTACTACTCCCGCAGTCAGCGGGGCTTTAAGATGGGCGGGAAAGCCCCTTACGGCTTCCATACGGAGCCTATCAAGATGGACGGTATCAACACAAAGAAGCTGGTGGTAAACCCGGAGGAAGCGGCCAATATCCGGCTGATGTTTGAGATGTACGCCCAGCCCACAACTTCCTACGGGGACATTACCCGGTACTTTGCCGAACAGGGGATTTTGTTCCATGGCAAAGAGCTGATACGCCCCACGCTGGCGCAGATGTTACGCAATCCTGTCTATGTGCAGGCAGACCTTGATGTGTACGAATTTTTCAAAAGTCAAGGTACAGTCATTGTCAATGACGTTGCCGATTTTACGGGCATGAACGGCTGCTATCTGTATCAAGGGCGAGATGTAAAGGCCAGCAAGAAAAACGACTTAAAAGACCAAATGCTGGTACTGGCTCCCCATGAGGGTATCGTCCCCTCCGACACCTGGCTGACCTGCCGCAAGAAGCTGATGAACAACATGAAAATCCAGTCTGCCCGGAAAGCCACCCACACATGGCTGGCAGGAAAAATCAAGTGCGGGAATTGCGGGTATGCTCTTATGAGTATCTACAATCCCTCCGGCAAACAGTATCTCCGCTGCACGAAACGGCTGGACAATAAAAGCTGTCCTGGCTGTGGGAAAATCATCACTTCGGAACTGGAAGCGGTTGTTTATCAGCAGATGGTAAAGAAGCTGGCAAGCTACAAGACGCTGACAGGAAAAAAGAAAGCGGCAAAGGCAAACCCGAAAATCACCGCCCTGCAAGTGGAACTTGCCCATGTAGACAGCGAGATTGAAAAGCTGGTGGACAGTCTGACGGGGGCAAACAATGTCCTGTTCTCCTATGTGAATGTGAAGATAGCGGAACTGGACGGGCGCAAGCAGGAACTTCTGGCAAGGATAGCGGAGTTGACTGTGGAGGCCATCAGCCCGGAACAGGTCAGCCAGATTTCCGGCTACCTCGATACCTGGGAGAATGTATCTTTTGATGACAAGCGGCGTGTGGTGGATTTGATGATCACCACCATAGCCGCCACAAGCGACAGCTTGAACATCACATGGAAAATCTGACTGGCGGCACCCCTCCCGTCAGATACCTACCCTGTGTAGTCCCTTGTAAACTGTACTTTATAAAGAAATTAATAACAGTTGAACAGTCAGGAACGGTTGCAAACAGGAGTGACAAAATAAGGGGGAATATGAAGAAGAATTTAAAAATTTTATTCATACAATTATGTGTTTTGGCAATAGGCTGCTTTATCGGAGAAGCAGTTTTCGGCTTGCCCAAATGGCTTGGACTTGTGATAGCAGGTCTTATGTTTTATTTGGTATTTTTTATAATACAGATTAAAGGTGCTATGAGTAATATCAAAGATGAAGTGTCAAGTGATGGCATAGCCGGAGCAAGAATATGCGGAGTCTTTATTTCTGCGATACTACTTGCATTTATATTGGGAATATATGTTTATCAAGCGGCTAATATAGCGATGACTATAGCCGGTGTGGTATTGCTTATATTACAGCGGAGAAAAATAAAAGGGTTTTTCTTTGAGAATCGCTGGGAAAATAATTTTTGGTTGGTGTATTTTGGTATTGCATTTATTATTTGTGGTGTTTTTTCTGTATTTGCGTGTTTGGATATTGCACCATGCACGGAGCTTTGTGGTGTTTACAGGGCTATCGGTATCATAGTGTGGATTTTGGTGATTTTATGGACACTTCCGCCTGATACATGGTTGGCCAGATTTGCCACAAATAACTATAAGAGATATGAAGATAATTATGATTAAGAAAGAAAAAATAGAGATTATTTTCTAATGAAAATTATCGGACAAAATAAGGAGGATAAATGAAAAAAATAGTTTCTAATTTGTCAGTAATGATTTTTGTCATAGGATGTGCAATAATGGAAATAACAACATGGTTTATTGATTCATATGTTATGTTTTATATAGGAATAATTATTGTTATAGTGGGAATTATTGGAATGATTATTCAAGGAAAGTTTAAGAAAGTAATTGAGTTTATTATAGAGTATTTTTAGAAAGTTTTGCTTTCAACATTTTACCACTTGATAGTTTATAGAGAGTAAAAATAGATAAAAAGTTAAGAAAAGGAGAAAATGAAAATGAAAAAAAATCTTGAACTTATTTTATTAATAATTAACTGGGTAATTGTTGCAATACAGGCATTTACTATATTTTTATATGGAAATAGCATAGGCCTGTTTATTATTATGCTGCTTGCATTAATAGCTCAAGTATTTAGTGTTTATGACAATAGAAAAAAATAATTATTAGATAGGATAAAATATATGAGCAAAATAATATATGTGTTAATTGCAATACTAATTTATATGATTATTAATTTATTTATAGTAATAAAGAAAAATACAAAAATTTTACATTTTGCTGGTTCTATTTTGTTTTTACAAGTTTTTTTATTGTCGGTTGTTAATTCACATTTCATTACATTGAGTGAGTATTCTGTATGTGAATATATATTTTTATTTTGTATGACCATATATGCAATTTTAGTTTATTTTTTAGAAAACAAAAAAAGATGAAAAAATTCCCGAACTTTATTATAATATGTATAAAGTATCTATATGTATCACTGATACATACTGGTACACAATTCAATTATATAAACGGAGATTACATAAAATGAAACGATTTACAGCAATATTACTTACAGGCATGATGATATTTACCCTCGCATCATGCGGCAAAAAAGCACAGGATACACCAACAGAGCCTGCAACAGAGACACAGGCTGCAGAGAAGGTCGAGATGCCTACGGAAACGGAAGCCGTGACAGAGGTGGTAACAGAGGCTGCAAAAGATACGCAGCAGACAGAAGCACAGCAGGAAGAACAGACTGCCGAACAGCAGGACGAGGAGCAGAACAATTCAGGTGAAAATAATTCCTCTTATCAGTATGTAGAAAGAGCATCCTATGAGAATGGAGAATCAGTGTCGCTAAATCCTTCATGGCAGTATGCAGAACATTCAGCGATAAATTCAGGCTGTGCGGTCATGTACAAGGCTACAGCAAACCGCAAAAATATAGTTGTAGGTGTCAATGCAGGACACGGTACAAGCGGAGGAACTTCGGTGAAGACTCTTTGTCACCCAGATGGTTCGGCAAAGACCACAGGTGGTACAACAGGCGCAGGTGCAACAAAAGCAGTAGCAGTTTCAGGTGGTATGTCCTTTAATGACGGTACACCGGAGAGCTCTGTCACACTCCGTATGGCGCAGATATTAAAGGACAAGCTGCTTGCGGCAGGCTATGATGTGCTTATGGTAAGAGACGGAAGCGATGTGCAGCTTGACAATGTGGCACGTACTGTCATCTGCAATAATGCGGCAGACTGTCATATTGCTCTGCACTGGGATGGCGACGGACTAAGCTACGATAAGGGCTGCTTTTACATATCAGTGCCGGGAGGCATAAAGGGAATGGAGCCGGTTGCATCACACTGGCAGCAGCATGATGCACTTGGGGCAAGCCTGATAGAAGGACTGCGCGCCCATGGAGCAAAGATAAACGGTAATGGCTCAATGGCGATAGACCTGACACAGACCTCATACAGCACGGTACCGTCAGTGGATGTAGAGCTTGGCAACGCATGCTCTGACCACAGCGATGCCACACTTGAAAATCTGGCAGACGGACTGGTGCAGGGAGTCGAGGGATATTTCTAGAATATAAAAAGTTACTGTTGTTTTTTGGCGTGTATTGGCACTAAACTAAAGTTTGCAAAAACAACCGAATAGCGGATTCAAATGAATAGGACGCATAGTGAGATAAATACGTCCGGCATGATTTTGTCAGTATAGAGGTGTTATTATAGAAGTGGTACAATGGATAGAGAAAGGGAATATTATGACAGACAACAAATCCGGGGAGATACTCATAATAGAGGATGACAAGGACATTAATGATCTGCTTGCGACAGCGCTTTCAAAAGCCGGATATAGGACAAGACAGGCATGGTCGGGCACAGAGGGAGAGCTTTTGCTTAAGCTGGACAGGGAAGCTTATGCGCTTGTGCTATTGGATCTGATGCTTCCGGGGCTTTCAGGGGAGGAGCTTCTGGCACGGATACGGCAGATGGATGCGTCACTTCCGGTGATAATACTTACGGCAAAGGATGAGCTGGATGAGAAAATCAATCTGCTCGTGGCAGGCGCTGATGATTACATCACAAAGCCGTTTGAGATAAAGGAGGTCGTTGCCAGAGTGGCTGTGCAGCTGCGTCATGCGGTGGCAGATGTGCCTTCAAAGTCGGGCCAGGCAGGGGAAAACCAGACAAAAGCAGAAAATGAGACCGGGCAGGGAGATACTGCAAATACATACATAGCGGGTCCTGCTAAAATAGAGCACAGACAGCTTGTGCTCGATCGGATTTCAAGACAGCTTTACGTGGCAGATAACGCTGTTGACGGCATCACAAAGCAGGAGTTTGCTATACTCGAGCTTCTCATGGCGCATCCCAGACAGGTGTTTGCCAAGGAGGACATATTTGAATATGCCTGGGATGAGCCGTATATTGGCGAGACAAAGACTCTTGATGTGCACATCAGCAATATCAGAAAGAAGATAAAAAAGCTGACCGATGACGAGTACATAGAGACCGTGTGGGGCATAGGCTACAAAATGAAAGAGTAAAGGTAAACAAGCTTTACTCTTTTTTTACTTTTTGTTAGCGATGTATTAGGATTTTACATTTATATTATGATTAAAGGGTTGCTAAGGAATAAAAGAAAAGGAGATTTGATTGTGAGTGAAATATTATTGCAGACAAAGGCACTGACCAAGCAGTATGGACACCAGAAAGCGGTTGACAATGTGGATATCCACATCAAAAAGGGCGCAATCTATGGATTTATCGGCAGAAACGGTGCCGGCAAGACTACCTGTATGAGAATGATCGGTGGTCTGGCAAAGCCGACAAGCGGAGAGATATCCATGTTTGGATACGCTGGAAAGGATTTGTCAAAGGTACGCTCAAGAGTGGGCTGCCTGATTGAGGCACCGGGTGTATATCCAAACATGACGGCGAAGGAAAATATCGAGATGAAGTGCCGTCTCTTCGGCATCAGTAAAAAGGGATATGCAGAGGGCATACTGGATAGGGTAGGTCTGTTAAATGTGGGAAAGAAAAAGACAAAGAATTTTTCACTTGGTATGAAGCAAAGGCTTGGAATCGGCATGGCGCTGGTTGGAGAGCCTGACCTTTTAGTGCTTGATGAGCCTATCAACGGACTTGATCCACAGGGAATTGCAGAGGTGCGTGATACGATTCAGAATCTGTGTGCACAGCAGGATATGACTGTGTTTATTTCAAGCCATATATTGGAGGAGCTTTCAAAGCTTGCCACAGATTACGGCATTATAAATAATGGAGCCCTGCTTCAGGAAATTACCAGAGAGGAGCTGCTTTCCAAGTGCAGTGAGAAGATTACACTGACAGTGGACAATCCAAATAAAGCAGTGCCTGTGCTCGATAAGATGGGCTTTGTGCACTACATGATAGTGGACAAAAATCATATAGATGTCTATGAGCGCCTGAATGATAGTGCCGCCTTAAATACAGCGCTGGTCACAGCAGGAGTTTCGGTGGCACAGCTAGCGGTCACAGGAATGGAGCTTGAGACATATTTCCTTAGTATCACAGGAGGTGCGACAAATGTTTAATGCGGTAAGAATGGATATTTACAGACTGATACATACAAAGTCAGCTTATGTTATACTTGTAATAGCTATGGCACTCGCAATAGCTATGAGCGGTATGACCGCTCTTGTCAGAAGTATGGCGACAGAGAGCATCGTGGAAACAACTGATGATGTCACTATGGTAAGTGAGTCAGACAGTGAGATAGCAGATGAATACGATACAGCATCAGCGGAATCGTCAAATGGACCAACGGCAACAGTCGGGCTTGAAGTGGACGACTCAGACATGTCAGATGAGGTACCGACCATAGCAGATATGGTTGAAAGCGATATAGCGGGTCTTGACCTGGCACTTTTACTTGCAATATTTACGGTGCTTTTCTCAACAGCTGACTTAAACAGCGGCTATATAAAGAGCGTAGGCGGACAGGTGAAGCGCCGTGGAGTGCTGCTGTTTTCAAAGATGATAGCGCTTTCGGTATTTACCTTTGTGGCCATGGCACTTGATGTGATTGTACAGTGTATTGCGACTCCGCTGTTTTTACATGGAGCAGAATTCGGAGATGCAGCAGATTTATTTAAGATGCTTGGCAGCCAGTATGTGGTCACACTTTTATTTGTATATTTTGTCATGGCAATGGCAATCATTATAAAAAACAATGTAATCAGCATGATTATCGCTGTGTGCATGTGTACAGGTATCTTTACACTGATTTTCAGTGGAATCAATATACTTATTGAAAAAATCGGAGTAAAGAACTTTGATATAAATGATTACCTTATTGTTAATCAGATTTCTGAGCTTGATCTGAGTGCGTCTGCAAAGACCGTAGGCGGTGCATTTGCGGTAGCCGCTGTGTGGGCAGTGGTGTCACTGATTGCAGTGTACGGTGTATTTAAACGCAGGGATATATAATGTGTTTTGAATGAGGAATAAAACATGATTTGGAAAATACTGACTGTAATACTTGCAGTTTCGGTAGCTGTCTTAATAGCTGTGCTCGTAAAAATAAGGGCACAGCTTCGTGACATTAATGAACAGCTTGATTTTTTATGCGAAAAGGATACAAATATGCTCCTTTTAACCGATACCAACATGGCTGATATCGGAAGGCTTAAGGAGCGCATAAACAGATTTTTAGAGCAATGGCACAGGCAGCGTGAGGCGGCGGCAAAAAAGGAGCAGATGATATCTGACACGTACACAAACCTGTCGCACGATATCCGCACTCCGCTTACCTCGCTGGACGGCTATTTTCAGCTGCTTAGGGATGAGACTGACAAGGGCGCGCAGGAGCATTATATAGATATCATCCAGGAGCGTATCACAAGCCTTAAGGATATGCTCGAGGAGCTTTTTATGTTCACAAAGCTTAAAAATGACAGCTTCAAGCTAGAGCTGTCAAATTGCTGTGTCAGCAGACTTTTAAAGCAGACAGTGTTTTCGTATTATGAGGAGTGGAAAAAGCAGGGCATTGAGCCGTCACTTGATATATGTGAGGACACGATATTTATCACTGCAAATGTGCAGGCGCTCAGGCGGGTGTTTCAGAATGTAATAAAAAATGCGCTGGTGCATGGGCAGAAGAGCATATGCATACAGATGAAGCAGCAGGATTCGTGCAATTGCAGGGCTTCAGATGACGAGCGTACTTCAAAAAATAGGATTGTCCATATTTTGGTTTCAAATGATGTAAAAAATCCTGATGATATAGACGTGGACAAGGTGTTTGAGCGTTTTTACAAAGCCGATGAGGCTAGGAGCATATCATCGAGCGGGCTTGGGCTTTCGATTGCAAAGGAACTTGTGGAGAGAATGGGCGGGAGTATTGAAGCAAGGCTTGAGGGGAAGCGGTTTGTTGTGGAAATACAGTTTGAGTGTGAATAAGGTACTGAACAGTTACTTCAAGATTGATTATTGACAGAAATAAAGAAAACCAGTAAAAAACTCTTGACTTCTCACCAAAAATATTGTAGTATACGTTTTGTGCAAAACACAAGGGCTTGTAGCTCAGCCGGTTAGAGCGCACGCCTGATAAGCGTGAGGTCGGAAGTTCGAGTCTTCTCAAGCCCATCCTTGTAATAAGCGTATTATGAAAGCCACGGATTGCTCCGTGGCTTTTATTTACGTCTATATCTTTATTTACGTTTACACTTTTAAGTATATTTACACTTTTATGTGTATCTACACCTGCACAATGCGTCCGTGTCTGCCTATTCCTTTAAAAAATCCAGCATTAATTCCATCATACTTTTTTGAACTGCACTCAGAAATCATAAGCTGCTGCTTGTATTTGTAATCATCCCACTCTAGAAATGCTGTGACGTAGGGCTGTTCCTCCATTACACGCACAGTCGTATTTTTCTTTGAAAACACAGGGTATTTTCCGGTGTATCCCTTTTGAAGCAGCTCCTTTTCAAGCGCTTTACGCTTTTCTTTTATGCGTTCATTTATCTGATTTCCGTAATTTCTCTCCGGATAATCCTTTGATGCCTTTATCACAAGCTTATAAATATACTGATAAAGTGGTACTCTTTTTGCATCGGCTAAATGTCTGCTCAAAAGCTTTTCCGTTTTCTCACATGGATTTGCCCTGTAGCGTGCAATGAGCTTAAGATAATCAGTGTCCGAAACCTCCCTGCAAAGCTCCTCCATAATGTCTATTCCCTCTACACGGGCCGGAAAATGATACTCCATCAAATCGTCAGGTACCGGTGTCCATCTGCGAAACGGCGCAAAGTAAATAAGGCTCTGGATAAAGCATTCTGTCTCGTTGCAGTATTCCTTTCCCATGTACATATACTTATCAGCGATTGTTCCTACCATATATACAAGCATGCGCCACTGCTCCTGTCCCTTTACCCAGAAATGTCCTATTTCATGGTATTTAAAGCATGCCTCATGCACATGCAAATTATCAAACCAGAGTGTGACCACATTGTCCTGCTGGTGCAGAATGAGTCCATAACCTTTTTCACTTCCTAAAACCAACGATGCCGAAATAATTTCTTCCTCGCTATGATAATCGCCCTTTAACACTGCATTTTCCACAGTCAGATAGCATTCCACCGCGTCATTCATGATATATGGGATTATATATTTGTCGTCACTTCTGCATATATCAAATGAACCGTAATCAAAGAGCTCTGCGAGCATGTAAAATGCGCGTGGCATATCCTCTTTTAAGCCAGGAAGTGCTTTTACTAAATCCTTGTAAGCCTGCATTGTGGTATCCTTTCGTATAGGAAAAATGATAAAAAAATAAGAATTTCAGAAGTAATAAAAACCTCTGAAACCCTTGTAAATAGTACGGGCAACAGGACTTGAACCTGCACGGTCTCCCACTAGAACCTAAATCTAGCGCGTCTGCCAATTCCGCCATGCCCGCAAACACTTTGACAGTATATCATTTTGTTTCAGGTGTGTCAACATTATTTATCACATTACGAAAGCAGGTTTTCTCCATCTGTTTTATTTTTCGGATATTCGTTTGAGTGTGCACTAATGACCTCATTAATCCAGTCTACACACTGTTTTTTTCCGTCATCTGTAAATGGAAAGGTATTGTCAGTCTTTTTGCTGTCGTCAGTCAGGTCAAAAATATACGGCCCCGGCCATATCCATGCATGAAAGATTGGCTCACCCTTTTCCTCGGGTGTATCCTCGGTGGCTTCCTTTATGACTGGCTCCTCACGCTTTATGAGAAAGCGCATGCCGTTCATCCAGCCGGTAAAGGTTGTTTTTTTATAGTAGTTGAGATTGAGTGCATCGTCGTATGTAAGCATAGGTGGCTCCTTGATATATAATGATATGTAATTATACACCAAATATCCGTTTAATGCCAGAATAACGCCGGTACTTAACAATTCAAAGTAATCATGCACTGAAAATTAATATTTTAATGCAAAAATAAAAATGAATAAAAATGTATAAATAATGCTTATAAACTGCATAAATTACCATTATTAATGAGTATTATAAAAAATGACTAATTTTTATGCAGAAATGAAAATTATATAGGAAAATATATCCAATTGACAAAGTATGATTTCTGTGTATAATAAAAAGGAATTGTTCGCGTCAGAACGACAGTTGTATCAGACAGCAAGATTAGGGAGTGTGTAATGACAATGAGGTCATTCGCACTTTTTTGCGTATTAGACAAAATACTTTGACGTGGTGCAGTGATAATGCTTTAAAAAATCAAAATAATGCATTATCGATACAAATCCAAGAGGGAGAGAAAAATATGGGTAAGTACATTGTAAAGAGAGTTATTCTCGCGATTTTTACAATCTTCATTATCAGTCTTATTACATTCTTTGCCATGAATGCAATTCCGGGTGGTCCATTCAATTCGGAGAAGGCAAAGAGTCCGGCGGTAATGAAAGAGCTTGAGGCACGCTACGGACTGGATCAGCCACTTATAGTCCAGTACAAGAACTACATGGCAGGCGTGCTGCACGGAGATTTCGGTGTTAGTCTTAAGACAGACCGTCCGATCTCAGATATCATTGGGGAGAGCTTCCCGATTTCAGCGAAGCTTGGACTCTTAGCGGCGCTCACTGCGATAGTATTCGGAGTGGTGCTTGGTTCGATAGCAGCGCTGATGCGAAACAGGTGGCCGGATCGAGTTATAGTATTCTTCGTCACACTGATTACGTCGATGCCGTCATTTGTCATCGCTACGTTATTACTTTATTTCTTCTGTATAAAGCTTGGCGTGGTGCAGGCCTTCAGCTCAGGAAGCAACATGATATTACTTCCGGTGCTGTCACTGTCACTTTCACCGATGGCATATATTACAAGACTTACAAAGACTTCAATGCTTGATGCACTCGGACAGGATTACATCCGTACGGCAAAGGCCAAGGGTGTACATCAGTACAAGATTATATTTGTACATGCGCTTCGTAATGCGCTCATTCCGGTCATCACATATGTGGGACCTATGATTGGTGGTATCCTCACAGGTTCAATGGTTATTGAGAGTATTTTCAATATCGGAGGACTCGGTTCCAAGTTCGTAAGCTGTATCACAAACCGTGATTACACAATGATTATGGCCACAACGCTTTTCCTTGCTGTTATCATGGTAGGCGCGAACCTCATTACAGATATTGTATACAAAGTGATTGATCCACGTATTAAGCTTGATTAAGGAGAGATAAAGATGAAAGATAATATGAAGAGAGCTCCTTTCTCCACACAGATTGACCTTAGCAAGTTCGATATGAAGGATTTTGCCAAGGCATCAGATGAAGAGAAACGCCAGCAGGAGGTTATGGGTGAGTCAACTACCTTCTTTAAGGATGGTCTTAAGAGACTCCGCAAAAATCCACTGGCTATGGGTTCTATTATAGTTTTGGTTTTACTTATTTTGGTTATTCTTCTGGCACCAAAGATTGTGCCTTACGGCTATGCAGATATCGTTAAGGGTGCACAGAACTTAGGACCTTTCCAGTACAGCGATGCTGAGCAGGCACAGATTGATGCAGGTGAGAAGCTGTTCCCGCACATTTTTGGCACAGATGAGCTCGGAAGAGACTATTTTATCCGTGTTGTTTACGGAGCTCGTGTATCGCTGGGAGTCGGTGTATTTGCATCACTGCTTGTGCTTATAATCGGTATCATTTACGGTTCCGTATCAGGCTTCTGCGGTGGCAAGGTAGATATGGTTATGATGAGAATAGTAGATATCATTTATTCATTGCCGGATATGCTGCTCATCATTTTACTCGCAGTTGTATTAAATGAGGTGCTGACACCTGTAATAAAGGGTACAGTGCTTTCAAAGCTAGGTGTCAACATGATTGCACTTTTCATAGTGTTTGGATTGCTTTACTGGGTAGGAATGGCAAGACTTATAAGAGGTCAGATTCTTACCATCAAGCAGAATGAGTACATTCTCGCAGCAAAGTGTATCGGAACATCATCAGCCCGCACTATCAGAAAACACATTTTACCGAACTGTCTGTCAGTAATCATCATTACTACAGCGCTTCAGATACCATCAGCTATCTTTACTGAGAGTTATCTGTCATTTATCGGACTCGGTGTTTCGGCTCCTATGCCTTCACTTGGTTCGTTGGCAAATACAGCGCGTGGCGGACTCCAGAGCTACCCATTGCGTCTTATTTTTCCGGCGCTTACGATTTGTATCATTGTTCTTACATTGAATCTTATCGGTGACGGCTTAAGAGATGCATTTGACCCTAAATTATCGAAATAGTAAGGAGTGAGTAAGATGGAAGATAATAAGTTTGTTCTTGAAGTATCTGATCTGCACACTACCTTCAAGACCGATAACGGAGACGTATCAGCTGTAAACGGTGTCAGCTTTAAGCTTGAGCCGGGAAAGACTCTTGGAATCGTAGGAGAGTCAGGCTCAGGAAAGTCAGTTACAGCATATTCAATCATGCAGATTCTTGCTGAGAATGGTGCCATCACAGGCGGCTCAGTAAAATATAAGGGTGAGGATATCACCAAATTCAACAAAAAGAAAATGGCAGATTTCAGAGGAAAATGCTGTTCAATCATTTTCCAGGATCCTATGACATCACTTAATCCGGTATTTACGGTAGGCTACCAGCTTGAGGAAGCAGTGCTTCTTCATACAGATCGTACAAAGAAGGAAGCAAAAGAGCGTGCTATAGAGATGCTCACACTTGTAGGAGTAAATGAGCCTGAGAAGAGAGTAAATCAGTATCCTCATGAGCTTTCAGGTGGTATGAGACAGCGTGTCATGATAGCTATGGCATTAGCCTGTGAGCCGGATATCCTTATCGCAGATGAGCCGACAACAGCTCTTGATGTGACTATCCAGGCACAGATTCTTGAGCTTATGCAGTCACTGCAGGAAAAGCTCGGCATGGCAATCATCATGGTTACACATGATCTGGGTGTCATTGCTTCAATGTGTGATGAGATCATAGTTATGTACGGCGGCCGTGTGTGTGAGAGAGGAACAGCAGATGCCATATTCTACAGCCCGGCGCATGAGTACACAAAGGGACTGCTTCGTTCAATCCCTACAAAGACCAATTCAAAAACCAGGCTTGTTCCTATCGGAGGCACACCAATCAATATGCTCAACATGCCAGATGGTTGTGCATTCTGCCCTCGCTGTGATGCCGCTATGAAGATATGTCTCACCGAAAAGCCGGAGGAAATCTGGGTTGGAGAGGATCATCTCGCATCATGCTGGATGAATATTAAGAATATGATGGAGGAGGGAAAATCAAATGAGTAATGAGACAAATAACAACGAGTACCTGCTCAAGGTAGACCATTTGAAGCAGTATTTCCCTGTTCATGACGGATTTAAAAAGATGGAATTAAAGGCAGTCGATGATGTGTCATTTGCCATAAAGCCGGGTGAGACGCTTGGACTTGTTGGCGAGTCAGGCTGTGGAAAGACAACCGTAGGACGTACTCTTTTACGTCTGTACCAGCCGACAGCTGGACGCATTGAGTTCGACGGCAATGTTTTGTTTGACAGTGAGAAGAAGATAGATGTGAATATGCATCCTTACCGTAAGCAGATGCAGATGGTATTCCAGGATCCGTATTCATCACTCAACCCTCGTATGACGGTTGAGGATATCATCGGAGAGCCTCTCGATGTGCACAAGCTCTATAATAGCAAGAAAGAGCGCCATGATATGATTATGGATCTCATGGAGACAGTTGGACTAAACGCAGACCATGCCACACGCTATGCACATGAGTTTTCGGGTGGACAGAGACAGCGTATCGGAATAGCAAGAGCGCTTGCAGTAGATCCGAAGTTTATCGTATGTGATGAGCCGGTATCGGCACTTGATGTTTCAATTCAGGCTCAGGTAGTCAACATGTTTGAGGATCTGCAGAAGGAGAGAGGGTTATCATACCTGTTTATAGCGCATGATCTGCTTGTAGTGCAGCATATTTCTGACAGAATAGCTGTTATGTACTTGGGCCATATGATGGAGCTTGCAGATGCAGATGAGCTGATGGACAATCCAATCCATCCGTACACACAGTCGCTGCTTTCAGCAGTTCCGATTCCGGATCCTGAGACTGCCAGACACAGCAAGCGAATCGTGCTTGAGGGAGATGTTCCTTCACCTCTTCGCATGCCTAGCGGCTGTCCATTCCGTTCGCGCTGTAAATACGCGACAGAACAGTGTGCAGCAGCACGTCCGGAGCTTACAGACAGAGGAAACGGACATATGGTTGCATGCTTCAACCGCTAATATAAGGTTTTTACCGGCATATAGCTTAAGCCACATGTGCCGGTTCTAACATAAATTTATTTTTCATATTAATTAATTAGGAGGAAGAAAGATGAAAAAGAGATTAGTAGCACTTACTCTTGTTGCAGCTATGGCACTTGGCATGACTGCTTGTGGAAGCAAGAGCAACAACAAAACAACTACTAACGATAATTCTGATACTGCTGTATCAACAGCCGTAGACTGGACAAGCTATGATGAGTTAGTAGAATCTATCCGTACAGAAGCAGATCTTGCAAAGCGTGCAGAGATGATGCACCAGGCAGAGGATATGCTTATGGATACATGGTGTGTTATTCCACTTTACTACTACAATGACCAGTATATGCTCAAGGATTATGTCACAGACGTATACTCAACAGTAGAGGGTATGAAATACTTCTACAATGCAAAGAACACAAAGAATGCCGGAAAGTTAAACATCTTCATGGCATCAGAGCCTGATCATATCGATCCTGCATTAAACAGTACTGTTGACGGCGGATGTCTTGCAGTAAACAGCTTTGAGGGTCTTATGCGTTACAACGCTGAGGGCAAGCTTGAGCCTGCATGTGCAGAGAGCTATGAGGTTTCTGAGGATGGCCTCACATACACATTCACAATGCGTGACGGTCTTAAGTGGTCAAACGGTGATGAGCTTACTGCAAAGGATTTCGAGTGGTCTTGGAGGAGAGCTGCAGATCCTAAGACAGCTGCAGATTACAGCTACCTTTGCGCAGTATTCGCAGGATATGATGATACAAAGGGTCTTGCTGCTGATGATGTAGTAGCTTCTGATGATGGAAAGACTCTTACTGTCAAGCTTAAAGCAGTTACACCATACTTCCTTGACTTATGTGCATTCCCATTCTTCTTCCCTGTAAACCAGAAGTCAGTAGAGGGAAATGATGACTGGGCAAACGATGCAAGCGACAAGTTCGTTACAAACGGTGCATTCACACTCAAGGAGTGGAAGCATGATTCAAGCATGACATATGTTAAGAATCCTAACTACTGGGATGCTGACAATGTAACAGTTGATGAGATGAACGTAATGCTTACATCTGATGATGTTTCAGCTTACACAGCTTACCAGAACGGTGACCTTGATTTTATTGATTCAATTCCTACAGCAGAGATTGAAGCAGCTAAGAAGACAAGCGAATTCTACACAGTAGACAACCTTGGAACATACTACGTAGGCTTCAACATTAACTCTAAGCTCTACTCAGAACTTGGATTAGATGCTGACCAGGCTAAGGTATTCAGAAAAGCAATCTGTCTTCTTATCGATCGTCAGTACATTATCGATACAATCGCCCAGGGCGGACAGAAGATTGCCACAACATTTATCCCAGAGGGCGTTACAGATGGTAACGGTGGCGAGTTCAAGAACAAAGATTACTACGGCACAGATTACGATAAGAACTTTGAGGAGGCTAAAGAGCTTCTTGCTTCTATCGGATTATTAGATGAGAGCACAGGTCAGGTAAACCAGACTGTCGAGTTCTCATACCTTGTAAACAACTCAGAGTCAAATGTAAAGATTGGTGAGGCTATCCAGGCAGATCTTTCAAAGGTAGGTATCAACTTAAAGGTTGAGCAGCAGGAGTGGAACGTATTCCTTAACAGCCGTAAGGACGGACAGTTTGATTTCGCCCGTGAGGGATGGCTTATGGATTACAACGATCCAATCAACATGCTTGAGATGTTCACAACAAAATCAGGTAACAACGATATGCAGTTCGGTCGTTAATTTGATTTTGCTATCATAACAAAGCCGCTCGTGCCATTCGCACGACGATGCGAATAACATGAAGAGTATATAGGAAGTCATACAGTTATTGTATGGCTTCCTTTTTTTGCGTTTAAAGTGGGCTTTTCAGAGCGAAAAAAGGCTCTTTAAAAAAATATGATAATGGTGTAGAATTGTTATTATATAGTTTTAGAATGATGTTTGAGGGTGTGTGATGATTTTAGGACTAAGTGATACGGAAAAGAAATTTAAGACAGCGATGGATACGGCGGGTGCCGACATGACAGTGGTCAACAGCTGGCTTAAGCTGTATGTCAAAACCAAAAAGAATTCCTCCGGTGTTGCAAAGCGCTATTATGGCGTGAAGACAGGCTTAAGCAGCCTGCTTTCAGATTTAAAGGAGCTTGAGCAACAAGTTATCGGGTATTGTGAGCTCACAGGAACAGACCGGAAGCACTTTGGAGAGCTGATAAAGGCTTGCAAAGCGAAAAGCGGCATGTTTGACGATGAATTTTTAATCAGCAAGGTGGACACGGATTTTCACACGACTCTGGACTCTGTTGTAAAGCAGGGGGAGAGATATCTGTCATCCTTTGACAACGGTATCATTTTACAGAGTGAGATAGAGAATCTGATACACCTGACAAATGAGGGGCTTGAAAGGAAAAAGCCTGATTTGTTTGCTCTGTCATATTTCTATCTGGGGCACAGCAACAAAGAGCTTGCAGAGCTAAATTTCACACAAAAGACTAAGAGAGTGCATGAGATATATTACGAGGAGTTCTGGAAGGATATATTAAAGCAGCTTGAGGCATGTGTGAAGCAGGCTGAGGCCATAAACGATAAGTATGAGGGCACGACAGACCGGCGCACGGCAAGGATACTGTCGGAGCTTAATCCGCTGCTTGTGGGTGTTACAAAGCAATGGGAGCCGGAACAGACAGCAGAATACATACTGCGCGATATGTGCAGGATATTCAGGGATTGACATAGAAAATGCAGATTGATAAAGGAGCAGAATATGGATGTTATAATTTGGGCAATTATCTTAGGAGCTGTTTTTTACATTAACAAAAAATCAAAGAGCGCAGGCAGTAAAAACACGCAGCCAAACAAACCGAGACCGCAGCAGAAGCAGATACAGCATATATGGAACAGCATGCAGAATACAGTTCAGTCGGGTATGAATGCATTGAACCAGACATATCAGCAGAGACCACAGCCACAGATGCAGCAGAGAGCACAGCAGCCTCAGAGAGCACAGCAGCCTCAGAGAGCACAGCAGCCTCAGAGACCACAGCCACAGCAGAGACCGCAGCAGAGCAATCCGGATATAGTACAGAGGGCCGTGAAAAATAACGCACGCTTTGCGGATGATACGACACAAAAAGAGCTTGAGGCTATGCACGGACATAGCGAGGCACAGCAGAGGATGGCTCAGGAGCACTCAAGAAACTGCCAGACATTGCATACCAAAGCGGCAGACGGTGCAAAGATTATAGAGGCTGAGACACAGAGCATGTTTGGCAGTGTTGAGGATCTGATTGCCATGGGATACAGCGGTAATCTGGAGTTTGAGAGAGATTTCCTTGGAGAAGGCTTAGACATGATTAACAACTTTTAAATAATAGGAAAAGAGGCAGAAATGATGGACAGAACACCAAAGCCCGGAGAGCTTTACAGGCACTTTAAGAATAAGCTGTATCAGATAGTTACAGTGGCGACACATTCAGAGACAGGGGAAAAGCTTGTGATTTATCAGGCTTTATATGATGATTTTGGGATATACGCCAGACCACTCGACATGTTTGTAAGCGAGGTGGACCATGAGAAATATCCTGATGTGAAGCAGAAATACAGATTTGAGAAGATCACACTTAAGGATAAGCCGGAGGATATGTCGGGGAAGAGTATCTCTTTGAGCACTAATGAGATTGCAGCTAATGCACCTGAAGCTGTGAGTGTTCAGACACAGGCATGTTATGAGCCGGCACCGGATGCAGATGAAGGCCAGGCACCGGATCCGCGTTTGCTGGAGTTCCTTGATGCGGATACCTTTGAAGAGAAGTACAATATACTTATTTCAATGAGGGATATCATAACCGACCGCCTTATAGATGACATAGCGGTGGTTATGGATGTTGTAGTTCCTGAGGGTCCATTGCAAAAGCGGTATGATGATTTAAAGAATACGATAAAGACCAGGCAGTACTATGAATTTTCCAATCGGCTCAGATAGCTGTTGTGATATTTGCCGGATTCAGTGACATCCTCGCCAAACCAGTCAGGCGCTGTGAATTCATTTGCTGCGTCGACAGAGTTGAATTCAACCTCCACAAGTGTAAGAGGAGCCAGGTCACCCTCAAATACATCAAGCTCTGCGGTCAGGCCACCGTCAAGAGGTATGAGATAGCGTGTCTTTTCGATGAGACGACCGTCAATCTTTTGGACAAGATGGTCGTAGGCTTCTTTTGTGAGAGGAAGATTGTACTCCTCGCGCACCATAAGACCGGCTCCCTTGTAGGTCATATAATAGCTGTCATTTGAGCGTCTGACTCTGACAACAGGCGAGGTGCACAGATAGCCCTGGGCGATTTTTTTGCTCGCGTAGTTGTCTAAATTGGAAGGAAGCTGTTTAAGTAAGTATTTTCTTTCGATTTCCATGGTATATCCTTTCAGGTTACTGGTAGATTTATAGTTACGGTTTATATTTTTGTTTTACCCTCATATCATTTATGTATGATTATAATGACCGGTATTTAAAAATTCAAGGATGAACCGCAGCTTTTTAGTATTATCAAAGAAAAATAAAGGAGAAAAATATGATTAAAGTAGGAATTTTTATGGCAGACGGCTGTGAGGAGATTGAAGGACTTACAGTAGTAGATATAGTTAGAAGAGCAAAGCTTGAGATTGAAACCATATCAATCACGGAAAAAGCCGAGGTGACAAGCTCTCATCAGGTGACATTTAAGACAGATACCACAAAGGCACAGGCTGATTTTGACAGCTACGATGCAATCGTACTGCCGGGAGGCATGCCGGGTACATTAAACCTTGGCGCGGATGAGACCGTAGTAAAGACAATTAAGAGATTTGCCGCTGAGGGAAAACTTGTTGCAGCGATATGTGCAGCGCCTAGCGTGCTCGGTGAGAATCATATACTTGAGGGCAAAAAAGCTACCTGTCATCCGGGCTTTGAGGAAAAGCTGCTCGGTGCACAATGGCTTGAGCAGCCTGTAGTTGTGGATGGCAATGTGATTACAAGTCGTGGAATGGGAACAGCTATTGCGTTTGCACTCGAGCTTGTCAGATACTTCACAGACGATGCCACAGTAGAGCATATTCGACAGGGACTGGTATACTAATACAACGTTCAGCAAATAATCATATTATTAGTATTATAACAAAAGAGGTCACACACCAACCCCATGGTGCGCGGCCTCTTTTTATGCTTGCATTTGAAGCGTACATTTGAAGCCTGCTATTGCAGAGCTTATTTCATCTGCTGCTCCTGCTTCATGATCATCTGCTTGACCATTTCGCCACCGATTGAACCGGCCTGCTTAGAAGTAAGGTCACCGTTGTAGCCCTCTTTTAAAGGAACTCCAAGCTCTGAAGCAACCTCTTCCTTGAAACGGCTCATAGCCTCTTTTGCCTCCGGTACAGAAGCCTTTTTACTACTTGATGCTGCCATAATGCAATACCTCCTTTTAAAACGTTATACACAAGCTGTATGTGTATGGAAATATTATGCCGTAAAATGACAAAAATATGTTTTGGTATTGCTGACAATTTATGGAATTATACACAAAAGCAAATTTAATGTAAAAAACACTGGAAATAGTGGATTTGTTGTGTTATAATCATCCAATGACTGGGTTTAGCAGTTTAAAAAGCATGCCCACATTACATTTGATGTACATACCATTCATATATATTTTTAAGGAGGATAACGATTGACATGAGTGTACAGGTTGAGAATTTAGAGCATAATATGGCGAAGCTTACTATTGAGGTAGCAGCTGAGGAATTAGAGAAAGCATTGGATTCTGCATATCAGAAGCAGAAGAAACAGATTAGTGTACCTGGATTCCGTAAAGGAAAAGTGCCAAGAGCTATGATTGAGAAAATGTATGGAGCAGGTGTGTTCTACGAGGATGCAGCAAACATTCTTATGCAGCAGACATACGCAGGTGCAGTTGACGAGAGCGGTGTTGACATTGTTTCACGCCCAACAGTTGAGGTTACTCAGATTGAGAAGGGACAGCCTTTCATCTACACAGCAGAGGTTGCTGTAAGACCTGAGGTTACTCTTGGTAAGTACATGGGCGTTACAGTTACAAAGATCGACACATCAGTTTCTGATGAAGAGGTTGACGCTGAGCTTGAGAACCAGAGAAACAAAAATGCAAGAACAGTTACAGTTACAGATCGTCCTGTAGCAGAGGGAGATACAGCAGTTATCGACTTTGAGGGATTTGTTGACGGAGTAGCTTTCGAGGGTGGAAAGGGTGAGAATCATCCATTAGAGATCGGTTCACACACATTCATCGATACATTCGAGGATCAGTTAGTAGGAAAGAACACAGGCGATGAGGTTGAGGTCAATGTAACATTCCCTGAGAAGTATCAGGCAGCAGACCTTGCAGGAAAGCCGGCTACATTCAAGGTTAAGATCAACGAGATCAAGGCTAAGGAGCTTCCAGAGCTTGATGATGAGTTTGCACAGGATGCAGCAGGTGTTGATACATTAGCTGAGTACAAAGAGGAAATCAAAAAGAACCTCACAGAGAAGAAAGAGACAGAAGCTAAGAAGACTAAAGAGGATGAGGCTATCCAGAAGATTATCGACAAGTCAAAGATGGATCTTCCTGAGGCAATGATTGAGACACAGTGTGAGACAATGGTTGAGGAGTTCGCTCAGAGAATCGCACAGAGTGGTCTTACAATGGAGCAGTACTTACAGTTCTCAGGCATGACAGTTGACCAGCTTAAGGATCAGGTTCGTCCTGAGGCTACAACACGTATCCAGAGCAGCCTTGTACTTGAGCAGATTGCCAAGGAGGAGAACATCGAGGTTACTGATGCAGATATCGATGCTGAGGTAGAGAAGATGGCTAAGGCATACGGCATGGAGGCTGATAAGCTTAAAGAGTACATGGGAGATGCTGAGAAGGAGTCTATGAAGAAAGACATTGCTATCACAAAGGCCGTAGATCTTATCATGGACAACGTTAAAGAGCGTGCAAAGGCAAAGAAAAAGGCTGATGCAGAAGAGTCTACAGAAGAATAAGATTTTTGAATCAAGATTTGATGGACTGGCTCAGAAGCCTATTTTCTGAGCCGGTCTTTTGAGCTTTTATAAAGGAGGTATTTTATATGAGTTTAGTACCATATGTCATTGAACAGACCAGCAGAGGAGAGCGCAACTACGACATTTACTCCAGATTATTAAAAGATCGTATCATTTTCCTTGGAGAGGAAGTAAATGAGACAACGGCCAGCCTTGTTGTTGCCCAGCTTTTATTCCTTGAGTCCGAGGATCCGAATAAGGATATCCACCTTTACATCAATTCACCGGGTGGAATGGTTACAGCAGGACTTGCTATTTACGATACTATGCAGTACATCAAGTGTGATGTTTCAACAATCTGTATCGGTCTTGCAGCAAGCATGGGAGCTTTCCTTCTTGCAGGCGGTGCAAAGGGCAAGAGATATGCTCTGCCCAATGCAGAGGTCATGATCCATCAGCCCAGCGGCGGCGCAAGAGGGCAGGCAACGGATATCCGTATCCATGCGGAAAATATCCTGCGCACCAAAGCAAAGCTGAATCAGATTCTGGCGGAAAATACAGGCAAGCCTGTGGAAGAAGTGGAAAAAGACACAGAACGCGATAACTTTATGAGCGCTGAGGAGGCAAAAGCCTACGGTTTGATTGATGCTGTCATCACAAAGCCTCAGACAAAGGAGAGAGGATAAATGGCAGGGAAAACGGAAGATATGAATAAGCTGCACTGCTCCTTCTGCGGAAAAACGCAGGATCAGGTGAAAAAGCTGATTGCCGGCCCGAATGTATATATCTGCGATGAATGTATCGACCTCTGCTCGGACATTATCGAGGAAGAATATGATGTGCTGGCAAATAAGGATGAAAATTTCAATGTGCCGAAGCCGAAGGAGATTAAGGAAACGCTGGATGAATATGTCATCGGGCAGAGCAGAGCAAAACAGGCTTTGGCGGTTGCGGTGTATAACCACTATAAACGCATTTATATGGATACCAAGGCAGAGGATGTAGAGCTGCAAAAGAGCAATATCCTTCTGGTTGGACCTACAGGGACAGGGAAAACCCTTCTGGCGCAGACCTTGGCAAAGGTGCTGAATGTACCCTTTGCGATTGCGGATGCAACCTCTCTGACCGAAGCCGGCTATGTCGGCGAGGATGTGGAGAATATCCTGCTCAAGCTGATTCAGGCGGCAGATTATGATGTGGATAAGGCAGAACGCGGCATTATCTACATTGATGAAATTGACAAAATC
>ENA-ORUX01001049-ORUX01001049.1-human-gut-metagenome-genome-assembly--contig:-NODE-1049-length-22899-cov-2.661793_pt1 | contig 22899 bp, 19 predicted proteins | sample MGYA00242087_ERZ509225 | MGnify/ENA primary metagenome ERZ509225 (study PRJEB26280, sample SAMEA2338864) | human gut metagenome | biome: human gut; feature: human-associated habitat; material: faeces... | reverse complement strand
TAAAAGATCTTTTCGAGGGAAGTCCCAATCTTTGGGGTGGCGGAGTAGCACACTCCGTGCTTATTTTATCGTTAGTAATCGCTTTCGGCATCATGCTAGGAAAGGTAAAAATTGCCGGGATCTCACTTGGTGTCACGTGGATTCTTTTTGTTGGAATCGTTTTCGGGCATTTCAATTTAAGCCTAAACGAACACCTACTTCACTTTCTGAAAGAATTCGGGTTAATCCTATTCGTTTATTCCATCGGCCTACAGGTAGGTCCAGGCTTTTTCTCCGCCTTCAAAAAGGGCGGCTTCACGCTGAACATACTGGCCGTCACGTCCGTTTCACTAAGTGTCGCGGTTGCTATTGTCCTCTATCTCGTGACAGACACTCCTATCACAACCATAGTAGGCATCCTTTCCGGAGCTGTCACCAACACGCCTGGTCTAGGAGCTGCCCAACAAGCCAACAGCGACCTAAACGGTATCGATGCCCCGGAAATCGCTATGGGATATGCCGTAGCCTATCCTCTAGGAGTAATCGGAGCAATCTTGGCATTACAAAGCCTAAAGTACATCCTAAAAATTAACACGACAACAGAAGAAGCCGAGGCTGAAAAAGGCATGGGCCACTTACAGGAACTTACAGTACGTCCCGTCTCTTTGGAAATCATCAACAAGGCTATTGACAATAAAACCATCAAAGACATTCATCCCCTGGTAAACCGCAAATTTGTCATCTCGCGTATACGCGATCAACACGGGAAACAGGAACTGGTCAACTCGGACACCGAACTGCATCTTGGAGATCAAATACTTGTAATTTCCAACCCCAAAGATATTGAAGCCATTTCCGTATTTTGCGGTAAACAAATTGACGTGAAATGGGAAGATGAGGATAGCAATCTCGTCTCACGCCGCATCCTCATCACGAAACCCGAACTGAACGGGAAAACTTTATCCCAACTCCGGATACGCCGAAACTTTGGGGCCAGCATTACCCGGGTAAACCGTTCCGGGGTGGATCTGGTAGCAGCTCCAAACTTACAACTGCAAATGGGAGACCGTGTCACCGTCGTCGGAAGCGAACTGGCAGTGAGTCATGCAGAGAAAATACTCGGTAACTCCCTGAAACGTTTGAACCATCCCAACTTGATACCTATATTTATCGGCATCGCCCTCGGGTGTATACTAGGAAGTATCCCATTCATGCTGCCCGGAATTCCACAACCGCTAAAACTAGGGCTAGCCGGAGGTCCCCTTATCATTTCAATCCTCATCAGCCGTTTCGGCCCACACTACAAATTAATCACGTACACGACCATGAGTGCCAACCTTATGGTTCGGGAAATAGGCATCTCCCTATTCCTTGCTTGTGTCGGTTTAGGAGCCGGGAAAGGCTTTATCGAAACTATCGTGAACGAAGGAGGCTACGTGTGGATCGGCTATGGAGCAATCATTACCATTTTCCCGCTACTTTTGACAGGACTAATTGGACGCTATGGTTGTAAACTAAATTATTACACGCTGATCGGTATTCTTTCCGGGGCCAACACGAATCCTCCCGCATTAGCCTATTCCAATGAACAGACCTCATGCGACGCCCCGGCCGTAGGTTATGCCACCGTTTACCCATTAGCCATGTTCCTTCGGGTTCTTTCGGCACAATTACTTATTCTCGCTTTGGGATAACCTATTTAAAATACGGATACATTTAACCATATTTGAAAGCTAGCACCCAAACATGGAAAGTTCAAATACCAAATTTCATCATACTACAGATCAAGTCAATCCTGAAGTATGGGATGTACTTCTTTTACGGCGTAAACTGGATCTTTTACTCCGCACGGGCAAATTATTAATGGAAAGCGCGGCAGACACGAATCGTATTGAACGAAATATGAAACGTGTCGCAGCTTTTATGAATATCCCCGAAGAGAATAATGAACCCTAAAAGTTTTTGTCAACTTTTAGGGTTCACCTCACGATATGTATTTTGATAATTTAAGCCTCCACGTATTCACTCGGGGAAAACCGACTCGACATCTTGTTACCAAAGAACAAATAAAGATGTAAACGTGTCCCGTCAGGCTGCCCCGCAGATGGAACATCGACAATCACCCTGCCATCCCTCCGACAGGCTCCGAGGCACGACACCATTTGCGGGGCACGAGGTTGCGTGTCGTAAAAATAACCCACGTACACCCGATCCGAATTTCCCGCTTTCGGGCGATCAATATCATTTTCCCAATTTAACGTCACGGACCATCCCTCTCGCACGGCACCTATAATCACGGGTGCATCCAATGTTCCTACTGAAAACCGAAATGTCGGGAATGCCCAAACTCCCACTCCCGGGCGAAAACATCCCCCGTTTTGAGAATGAAACAGAGAATCACTCTTGTTCACTCCTGTTTCTTTAGCCATAACCCTCCATATCGGCAAATCCCCGATAGCCCGGCGATAAATCCGCCACATCTTCCTTACCTCGGTGAAACGATTCGAGGATTCTTCCTCCCCTTCCTGTCGCCCTTTTTTCGGCCCCCGTTGAGATCGACAGGCTCTAACTTTATTACCGTGGCGATAATACGTGACTCCGTCAATCCGTATAGGCCCCTGTGCCAAGAGAGCAACAGGAATAGACAATGTATTCTCCATATCAATAAATATTTAAGAATTAATACCTTATTAATTCCTGAGTAAAAGTAGATAAAAAACTTTTACTATACTATTAAAATCCTAATAAAACGCTATTGCGTATAGCGTTTTAATAGCGCTTTAATAGCGTTCTAATAGCGCTTTACATGGAAGTGGTACAGATGTGATCATGAATTATTCCTAAAATAATCATTGATATTCATTAGAATACGGTTTTTTAACCGTACCTTCACCGCCTAACCATAATACAAGAAACATGGCAGAATTTATAAACCCCATTGGGAAAATACGAGGAAAATTTGGAAACGTGATCCCATACGTGGGGAAAAACGGCAAAAACTATTGTCGGTCAACATCATTAAAACGTAAGGCTGGAGGAGAAGGTCAGAAACGGCAATCCGTGGCATTCGGGACTACAACGAGTCGAAAAAGATGGCTCACCCCGGTCATCCGACTGGGGTTTCCCGGTGGGAATGGTTACCCACAAGGTTTCTACGGGTTTACAAGCGCTAACGTAACACATGCCATCACGGTGGAGAAAATACATCCGGAAGTCCCCGTGAACCGACAGAAAAGAGCCACACAGGAATTTCAAGGCACCATCGATTACGGGAAGTTACGGGTTGCTGCAGGCCAACTGGTTATTCCGATGGTCAACGCGGAAATTGATGCTGAAAACAGGAAAGTTTCTTTCACCTCTCCTGGAGTCCAATTCGAGTCCGTGGATTGTTTCATGGATGATAGCATCTATGCAGTTTTCCTTTACGATAATAAACACCGCTGCCTTGTCAAAGAACTGGGTAAACGGGGTGAAACGCTGAACACAACCGTGGATTTTCCCCAAGATGCCACTGCCGAGGAACTCATTATTTACGTTTTTGCCAAAAATGCTGACGGGAAAGATGTTTCCGATTCGGTATGTTTGCGAAAACCGGAGTAAACAAGATTGATAAATAAAACGGGAGGTTCGTGAAACTTCATTCATGATAAAAATAATGTTTTTCCCCGTTTACAAACAACTACTAACACTTTAAAAATTAGAAACTTTTGTCCTATCAATAAATGTTCGTTTAATGATATTGATAAAACAATGCCATCATAATTTGAGTTTATAAAAAAGGGCCTTGATTACTAAAGATTAAATTATTATTCTTCCTTTTGAGAAATAGAGATTATTGCTTATTTTTGCATGCCTAAAAAACGAAGATTTTTTGATAAAATAGGCTATGTGTTGATTTATAAATTATAATCAAATGCAAGGGAATCAGGTGAAAATCCTGAACAGATCCACTGCTGTAAGTTTCATATAACTTTTTGAATAATTAAATCCACCGTTCTTGCTTGCAAGCGTGGAAGGGAGATTCAAAAGGGAAACAAGTCAGAAAACTTGCTACACATAAATATGTTTAACGTTCAAGGGGAAGGAGAACGTAGACGCAGATACACGTTTAGGAGTCAAGTCTTTTCATTCTGTTTCCCTCTTTTATGAAAGGAAGAAATGAAATTAAGATTACTCTACCTTTTGATGCTCTTTTGTGTGTCATTTTTATCATGTGACAAAAAAGGGATGCCTTATCCGAAGGGTGTGTTGGGAGATGAAGAGATTGAAGCGATTGTTGTAAACGAGGGAGGTATCAATTCCAATACCGGTGGTATTTCCGTTATATACAAAGACAGCACTGTAATCGTGGATGTCTTTCAAGATGTCAATCATCGCCCGATGGGTGACGTGGCACAATCAATCGCCATGATTAACGGGAAATACTTCGTAGCCATGGATAATTCCAAAAAAGTCGAAGTGGTTGACCCCGTAACATTCAAATCGGTGGGAACTATTCTTTACGAACAAGCAGGTAGCCCGCGTCAAATTGTTCCCATTTCGGAAACCGAGGCTGTTGTATCCGATTTAAGACAACAATTGGTGCGCATCCGAACCGTCCCTCCTTATGGAAAACCTTTAGAATATATTTCCATTCCCCGGTGGGTTGAATATTTGGTGTTCGCGGAGAACAAAATATTCGGAATGACGCAAGGGGGACTCTACGTGTTCGACGCAAATCATATCGACAAAGAATACGCGCGGGTCATAAAAGAGGTGTACAACGAAGAAAACACCAAGACCTGCCTGTTGATGATCGACAAAAATGGCATGATTTGGGGATTGATCAACCAAAAAAGAGGGGGAATGACTACCGGAATTACATTGAAATGCGTGGATCCCAAACGGGAAAAAGTCGTAAAATCCTACACGCTGCCTTTCGGAGATCCGGATTCACAAAAACCGGGAGATATCATCGGTGCCATCAATTACAACCGAACGGATATCGATCCCACGGGAACGTGGATATACTTCAACGTGAAAACCCGTTCTGCAGAAGCCGACGAAAAAGGTTTGACAGAACAACAAAGCGTGTATCGGATGCATGTTGAAACAGGAGTATTCGAACATTATCAGGATCTTCCCGGCGTGAGCATGATGTACGGTTTCGCGGTCAATCCAGAAGGAGAGATTTACCTGTGCGACTGCTTGGACTACACCCGTCAAAGGGGGTACATCCGTCATTATTTGAGAGATGGACGTATTGTCAGCCACCGAGTAGGAGTTTACCCCAATCAAATTTATTTCCCAAGAAATCAACGATAACACGCGAGCCATGTTAAAAGAAATAATCACAGGACTATGCACCTGCTTTGCCTTGGGAAGCGGTATTCAAGCCAAAAGTCAACATCGGGACTCCATTGCCATGTACGGAATCATTGACACCGTTCAAGTGGTCAGTCAACGCATTCGACATGCCAACGAGGCCAACGCGGGAGCCAAAGTAAGCCGCATAGATCCGCGAATCATGCAAGAAAATAAAACCCGCTCATTAGCCGAACTCTTAACCGAACATACGGCCATTTACATTAAAAGTTTGGGCATGGGAGCCTTGTCAACAGCCTCCTTTCGGGGAGCCAGTCCCTCGCAAACCCGAGTAAACTGGAATGGAATAAACATCACGCCACCCATGTCCGGTACATTTGACTTCTCGCAGATTCCGGTATTCTTCACGGACAACATCAACCTCTATTATGGAGGAAGTCACGTAAAAAACGGAACCGGGGCGATCGGCGGAAGCGTCAACCTATTCACCGATCCCGATTGGCGGAAAGGCGCTAGTGGTAAGGTGTTGAGCGAATATGGTTCATACGGCACGTACACCGTTGGTGCACAGATAAACACGGGAGGAGAAAAGTCAAACTTCAAGACTCGCCTATACCACCAACATTCGGACAACAATTACACCTACAAGAACAAAATATTAACGAGCGAACCGTTCCGAGAAAAACGCCAAGACGCTGATTACTCGCAATGGGCAGCCATGCAAGAGGGATATTTTCGTTTATCTCCTTACAGCCGATTAACCGCGGTGGCATGGTACCAAGAAGGGGAACGCATGCTTCCTCCTGCCCTTGGAACTGTAAATCAAACCCACGAGAAACAACGAGAAACTCATTTTCGAGGTTACACGGGTTTTGACTTCACCCGAGGCATCCATGACCTACATGTAAAAGCCGCCTGGCAATTTTATCGACAAAAATATGACAAATGGTATGTCGGGGGAATGTTTGACCCGGAAGGCAACACGAACCAATCTCAAACATGGCAAGGAGTTGCCGACTACACTTGCGCCCCGACGGAACGCCTCATTTGGGGAACAACGCTTACGTATTCGCACGACTTGATACGGGTGAGCAGTTACATTGACATCGATTCATCAAAATACTCGTTGGACGGGGTAGATTACGCCATTCCGGAGGTTGAACCTCCTTTCCGCCATCATCGCAACGTGTTGTCATGGCAAGCTTCCGTGTTGTGGACTCCCATGGCATGGGCCACAATAAATGGCCAGTACATGTTTGAACACAATGATAGCCGGAACGTATCCACGTGGTCGGCAGGAACGGTTCTTTATCCGTTTGGCAAAGAACTGCAGATCAAAGGAAGCATGGCCTACAACTATCGTTTCCCAAGCATGAACGATCTCTACTGGCGACCGGGGGGCAACCCGGAAGTCAAGCCCGAAAAAGGGTATTCATACGATGCCTCCGTGGCTTATCGGAAATATCTGTACCGGGGGTTATCACTCGATGCCGAGGTGTCCGGTTACCTGATGTATATCGATGACTGGATCTTATGGCTTCCCAAAGATGGGAATCAATGGGTGTGGACACCACAGAATCACCGCAATGTACGTTCGGAGGGAGTGGAGCTGTACGGCAAACTGGCCTACGAAATCGGAGACCTTCAATTCAACGTATCGGGCAACTACAGCTGGTCTCAATCCAGAACCCGTAAAAAACGCCACGAAGATGACGGTTCATACATGAAGCAAATTCCCTATGTGCCACGTTTCAAATGGAATATAAGGGTGGCTGCCGACTACCGAAACGCCTTTTTATCCTGGCAAGTGACCTACATCGGACAACGATTTATTACCACGGATCAAGAATACGCGACAGATCCCTATTCAGTATATAATCTACTGGCAGGGTATCGGTATCAATTTAATAACGGGATGAGTTTAACACCGCAAGTACGAATAGACAATCTGTTGGACACGTATTACGAATCCACACAGTATTACCCGATGCCTTTGCGGAATTGCTTATTTTCCTTGATGTTTGAATTTTAACATTTATAACTAATATAAAATCAACAATAAATCATGAAAAAGTATTCTTTAGTTTTTTTGTTTTTAGTAGGCATGATTGCCTTGTTTAGTGCATGTAACGACGACGAAACACCAACTCCTCCGATTGTATCTATCGAAAGTTTAAGTGGAGTTTTCTCCATGCCTCAAGGAGATTCTATTATTTTAAAAGCCAACGTGGAAAGTACATTGGAAACCGCCTTACGTTGGACGGTAAATGGGAACGAAGTATCTACCGATTCTATCTATACGTTCAATATGAATGACCTTGGAAATTACGAGGTGAACCCGCCATAAATACGGATGGTGAAACGAGTGCAACCGAACCGGTAGAAGTGTATGGTAAATATAAATATGGAACATTTGTTTTAAACGGAGGACGGTTGAGAGGCGAAATTAACGGAACGCTTACTTTCATTAATCCCCAAGGAGTCATCACAGACAGTGTCTATTTCAAAGAAAACGGAGAAGTCCTTGGAGTAACCGCCCAAGACTTGTACATCAGAAATAATAAATTATATATTGTTTCTAAAAATGGTGGAAAAGAGGGAAAAGAAGGTGATTTTTTAGTAATCGCAAATGCTGAAACATTAAAAAAAGAACGCGGATATCACAAAGAATTAGGAGATAAATTCAATAAAGCAAGTCACATCGTAGCCATAGGGGACAATGACATCTACATTCGCGATAACAATGGAATAAGCCACTTTGCTCCATCAACTGATGTAGTAACCTTCATTAAAGGTTCAAAAGGAGCAAAGGAAACTGCTATGACTGTTGCAGATGGAAAAGTTTTCGCAGCTCAAAGCAATAATATTCTAGTTCTTGAAGCTGGTAAAGACACTGTATCCAAAGTCATCCCTATAAGTGGAAATATTTCCGGTGTTATCCCTTCTTATGATGGAAATGTTTGGGTTTCATGTGGGGCAAAAGGAGAAGAACCTGCAAAAATCATCAAACTCAATGCAAAAGATTATACCATGGAAGAGAATAGAATTGAGGATCAAACTCTGTCTACCATCTTAAATGGTGGACAGGCTGCAGCTCCTTTCATCACAGCAAAAGGAGATACTTTATACTCGGGTAATTTAGCCGGTAAGGTATATCGCCATATATTCAGTCAGAAAAAAACAGATTATATGGGAGATATCAAAGAAAGCGTTGAAGATGTTATGACTTTATACAATACCGTTGCCGTACACCCCATTACTGGAGAACTTTATGCTAACACTATTAAGGACTATGGAAGAGTTCCTGAAAATAAAATCTGTATATTCAACTGTAATGACAACAAACTAACGTTAAGGACAACATATAACGGTTATACAATAAATCCCTCAGGAATATACTTCACCTACAACTTTAAATAATAAACATGAAAAAGAATTGGCTTTACATATTAACCATATTCATTTTCGTGATCACATGCAGCTCTTGTAATGATGATAAAGAAAATGGCGAAGAAGAACTTACGGCTCCGGACGTGACGATTCAGAACCTGAGTATGAAAAATACAGTTCTTCCAGCACAAACCGTCAAATTGAGAGCAAATATTATCAACACTACGAAAGCTGATCTTCAGTGGTTTGTAGAAGGTGAAGAGGTGTCCAATGACACGATATACGAGTTTTCATCCACACAAGAAGGGACTTTCAAACTTAAAGTTCTTGCTTCCAACTCAGAAGGCATAGCATCTGACAGTTTGAAGATAACCGTATTGAACGGATTCAAGATCTCAGACATTAAGAATTGGACCGGGGAGGGTGAAAACCAATCCGTTTTGGCAATACAATGGGTAACCAAGGATGTAAACGATTTATTACACCCAAACGATGATGACATTTTCTTTCTAGCATGGGGATATAAATGGAAAAGTGCAGACAATCGTACGGGATACGATATGATTGAGGCCATTGCCAAAAAAGATCCTCGTCTGTTTGTTCTCATCATGCAAGACGGTAGTCAGGGGAAAGTTATCAAAGGATTTGGTTATGATGGAAATGGAGATGGGAAAATTGAAATAAAAAGTCAAAGTGTCAATTCCAAGAACGGTCTCCACTTAACAGAAGCTGATTTCCAAAACGGTCTTTATCAACAAAAAGACAACAATGATAATGTTGACGGTTTTGAGATTGTTTCTGAAGGAGATTACTGGATGGGAGGATGGAAAGAAGCCTATACCTCCTACTGGTTAGGATCAGGAGACGCCGTGTTGGAGTCTGACGAATACGAGTATTCCAATTTCTACGCCAACAGAAGATTTCTTGAAGACAAAAGTTGGGATGCTTGGACTTTCTCTCCTATTAATTCCGCCGAAGCAAACATGCTTCCGAAACCGGAATTATTGAAAGCCGCATCTAACAATTAAAATAAATTAATTTATTTCATTATTTTTGCTGTTGCCTCTTTTTGAAAGGGGCAACAGCAAATAATGTTAAAAGGAGAAGCTTTTATTATGAGACAATTATTATTTCTATTCACCATTTTCTGCTTATTCCTCCTGTCCGGTTGTCAATCCCGACCTAAATCCACGACAGCTTTCACCCGGGAAGTTTATACACCGATGTACGCCAAAGGATTTGACATCATGGGAGCAGAAAATATGCAGAGTACGATCGTTCACGTGCGCAATCCATGGAAAGGAGCAGAAGACGTTGAGATGTCTTACTTCATAGCACGCAATAACGAGATTCCTCCACAAGATTTCAAGGGTGTTGTCATTCCCGCGGGAGCGAAGCGGATTGTTTGTATGTCTTCCTCGTACATCGCCATGCTGGATGCCTTCGGGCAAGTGAATCGGGTGGTCGGTGTTTCCGGTATCCACTTCATTACGAATCCTTATATCAATCAACACAAAGATGAGATCAAGGATATGGGAGCCGAAATTAACTACGAACTGCTTGTGGGATTAAACCCGGACTTGGTGCTACTTTACGGTATTGGAGATGCCCAATCTACGGTAACCGATAAATTAAAAGAGCTACATATTCCTTACATGTACGTGGCCGAATACATGGAAGAATCGCCCCTAGGGAAAGCGGAATGGATGGTTGCCCTTGCGGAATTAACGGATTGCCGAGAAGCCGGGAAACAGGCCTTTCAAGGCATTCCTGAACGCTATAATGCCATGAAAGAACTAGCAGCAAACGCAACCCATCGTCCAACCGTTATGCTGAATACACCTTGGCAGGATAGCTGGTTTATGCCTTCCGTTAAAAGCTATATTGCACGATTAATCAGTGATGCCGGAGGGGATTATATCTACAAGAAAAACACCTCTAACGGTGCTGAAGCCATCGGTTTGGAAACAGCTTATGAATTAATCCGCAAAGCAGATGTATGGCTTAATGTTGGTTCCGCTATCTCTTTAGACGAGCTGAAGGCGGTAAATCCGAATTTCAAAGATGCCAAGGCGATACAGACAAATAGCGTGTATAACAACAATTTGCGCCGCACCCCTGGAGGAGGAAATGATTACTGGGAGTCAGGGTCTATCCATCCGGACATCGTGCTTCGAGACTTGATAAAAATCCTGCATCCCGAACTGGTGACAGAAGAATTGTATTATTTCAGACATTTGGAATAATTTGTAAATTCAAGCTTTAGATTAATACCACGTATGCACCGCAACACCATTATATTCATATTGTTAATTCCTTTAGCAGTCATTTTGTTCGTGCTAGATTTATTATCCGGAGATTCAGCCCTTACGATCGGAGAGGTATGGAATGCATTGACAGGCAACGAGGTTGACGAGATTACCCGAAATATCGTATTGTCGATCCGGTTGGTTAGAACGATTGTAGCACTACTCATCGGTGTGGCTCTATCGATAAGCGGCTTGCAAATGCAAACTGTTTTTCGCAATCCCTTGGCAGATCCTTATCTGTTAGGGGTTAGCTCCGGTTCCGGTTTAGGTGTTGCATTCTTCATTTTGGGTGCACCATTACTCGGTTTAAATCACTCCGTCTTTTGGCAATCTGTGGGAATTGTCGGAGCCGGTTGGGGCGGTGCTATCCTGGTATTACTACTCATAGCCATTATCAGCCGCTACATGAAAAATATATTAGGAGTATTGATCATGGGGGTCATGATCGGTTATATCGCGGGTGCTATTGTACAGATATTACAATACTTAAGTTCAGCCGAGCAACTGAAAATGTTTTTCCTTTGGTCCATGGGTTCCCTGGGACATGTAACGACCATCAAACTGTTTATCATGATACCCGTGGTCTGTATCGGTACCATACTGTCCGTCTATAGCATCAAAGCCTTGAACCTTCTTTTGCTGGGAGACAGTTACGCACAAACGATGGGACTTAACATTCGAAAGGCCCGAACTCTCATTTTTATATCAACCACACTGCTTACGGGAACTGTAACCGCATTTTGTGGTCCCGTGGGTTTCCTGGGGCTTGCCGTTCCTCATGTGGCCCGTATGTTGTTCAACAATGCCGACCACCGGACGTTATTGCCCGGAAGTATATTATTAGGGATCATCGCTATGTTAGCGTGCGACATCGTTGCCAAAACACTTATTTTACCCGTTAATTGCATTACTGCTTTACTAGGCATCCCGGTTATTATTTGGGTGGTATACAAAAACCTTCGTGTAGCATGATACAACTGAAAGATTTAACATTAGGATACGGACAACGCATCTTGCTGGACTGCGTGTCAGCCAAATTGAATGAAGGAGGTTTAATCGCCTTATTGGGGCGCAATGGCAGTGGAAAGAGCACCTTGTTGCGAGCCATCGCCAGATTAGGAGAGATTGCCTCGGGAGAGGTGTTACTGAACGGGAAAGAGATAAGCAGATTGCGACCGGAGGAGTTGGCAAAAATCATCAGTTTCGTGACTACCGAAAAGATTCGAATCCCGAACTTAAAGTGTCAAGATGTCGTGGCTTTAGGACGGGCTCCCTACACGAACTGGGTCGGACGCTTGGAAGCACGAGATCGAGAAATCGTTGCACAGTCGTTGGCATTACTCGATATGTCCACCTACGCCGAACGAACAATGGATCAAATGTCGGACGGGGAGTGCCAGCGAATCATGATCGCCCGGGCTCTCGCTCAAGACACGCCCATTATCCTGCTTGATGAACCCACCTCTTTTCTGGACCTACCGAACCGTTACGAGTTGGGTGTTCTATTGCAGAAGCTGGCACACGAGCAAAATAAATGCATTCTCTTTTCAACTCACGAGCTCGATATCGCTCTCTCGCTCTGTGATTCCATCGCTTTAATTGATCGCCCTCATTTGCATTACCTGCCCACGCAACAGATGATCAATAGCGGTCATATCGAACGTCTGTTTCGTAACGAGACCATCACGTTCGATCCGAAAGAATTGCGCATCCGTATCCGATGAAAGTTCGTTGGACAGTAGGCGTTAAACTTGTCGTTCATTGTCGATAATCATATAAAATTGAGTATCTTTGTTCTATTATTATCCATAAACGAACGCGCATGAGTGAGAAAATTTACCCCATAGGTATCCAGAATTTCGAAAAGATCCGGAAAGAAGGTTATTTCTATATCGACAAAACTGCTTTGATTTACCGGCTGGTAAAAACGGGTAGTTATTATTTCCTCAGTCGCCCGCGTCGTTTTGGCAAGAGCCTGTTAATCTCAACATTGGAAGCCTATTTCCGGGGAGAAAAGGAGTTGTTTAAAGGGTTGGCCATCGAGAAGCTGGAAAAAGATTGGGTGAAACGCCCGGTACTGCATATCGATCTGAATATCGGGAAATATGATGCCCCCGACAGTTTGGACAAAATTCTAAACGAAGCCCTTGTCAAGTGGGAATCGGTGTTTGGCACGGGTGCCGGAGAAAGTACTTTGGCCTTACGCTTCAAAGGAGTCGTGGAACGAGCCTACAAGCAATCCGGACAACGGGTTGCCATTCTTGTTGACGAGTATGACAAACCTCTGTTACAAGCCATCGGTAACGAGGAGCTTCAACGGGAATACCGCAACACGCTGAAACCGTTTTACGGGGTACTTAAAACAATGGACGGGTGTATCCAGTTTGCCATGCTCACGGGCGTGACTAAATTCGGTAAGGTAAGCGTGTTCAGTGACCTGAATAACTTGGAAGATCTTTCCATGTGGAATGAATATATCACTCTTTGCGGTGTCAGCAATCAGGAAATACATGAAAATTTAGAAGAAGAATTACATGAATTTGCCAAGGTCCAAAATATGACCTACGATGAAGTCAACGCGGAACTGGGGAAATGGTATGACGGGTATCACTTCACACACGACTCGATTGGTATATATAATCCGTTTAGCCTGCTAAACGCATTCAAGCGGAAAGACTTCAACAATTACTGGTTCGAAACGGGCACGCCGACATATCTCGTGGAGCTACTGAAACGCAATCATTATGACTTGGAACGCATGGCTACCGAAGAAACCAGTTCCGACGTCTTGAATAGCATTTACGGTGATGAACAGCCTATTCCCGTGATCTTCCAAAGCGGGTACCTCACGATAAAAAGCTATGATAAAGAATTCGGATTGTACCGCCTAGGATTTCCAAATAAAGAAGTGGAGGAAGGTTTTATCAATTTTCTGATGCCTTTTTACACCCGATTCAACAAAATCGAAGCCCCGTTTGAAATACAAAAATTCGTCCGTGAAATACGTGCCGGGCAACTAGAGGCCTTTTTCAATAGGTTGAAAAGCTTCCTGGCCGATACTCCTTACGAACTGATCAGCGAACAGGAACGGCATTATCAAAACGTGCTTTTCATTATCTTCAAGTTGGTAGGTTTTTACACGGAAGTCGAGTATCACACTTCCGAGGGTCGCGTGGATCTCGTGTTGAAGACCAAAGATTATATCTATATCATGGAGTTTAAACTGAATGGCAGTGCCGAGGATGCCTTGCAACAAATCCACGACAAGCATTACGCCCAACCATTCCAATCTGACAAGCGAAAGATATTTAAAATCGGGGTGAACTTTAGTTCGAAAACAAGGAATATCGAGAAATGGATCGTGGAATCTTGACGATATGGATTCATCCCGATAGGAATCCTCCCGACAAGAAACTAACTCACTCCACAATTATTTCATGAACACAAAGTAAACCGCTAACACTAAACAAACACAAGCAGCCAAATGATTCCATTGGAAAGTTACGCCTTTGAAGAAAAGCATGGAGAAGATTATGAATATGGTCAGTGTGATTACTTCTTGAACCACTTTTAACTGCATCAGGGAAAAAGGTCCTCCATTCCCAATGAACCCTAATCGGTTGGCCGGAACTTGAGCACAATACTCCAATAAAGCGATACTCCACGAAAACAGGATTACCCCGAAGAGAGGCCAATTGTCAATCCATTTCATTTCTTGTAGTTTCAAATGGCCATACCAGGCAAAAGTCATAAATACGTTTGAAACAATTAATAATAATATCGCATAAAATCCCTGCATATTCTCAGTGTATTTATAGTTTTCTAGAAAACGACACAAAAGTACAAATTTCAAAAGAAATTCATTAAATCGACAAAGGAAAGAAAGTCTTTCATACAAACTAGAAAAATAATAGAACATCAGAGAATTTTTTCAACCTGTAAACATTATCTTTGTTCGTGATAACGGATAAACTTTACCATCAAGAAGTAGCATATGAAAGCGAACAAGATTCAGAAAATAGAGATCCGCAATATATGGGGGAAATATAATTTCCGGTGGGAAAATCTCAATCCCGATGTAAATATCTTGACAGGTATTAACGGTAGCGGGAAAACCACGTTCTTCAATATTATTGACGCCTTACTTTCGGCAGATATTAAACGCTTGAAATTATATAATATTGAGGCAGAGGTTACGATTGACAACATCTTGATCAGCTTTCGGAAAGATAGTACCCTAGCATCCGTAAAACAAAAGTTAGCCGGGGTAAATTATTTGAAGATAAGTACATTTGATGTACCTATCCGTGACCGACGGAAAATGGGTAAAGAGGATAGCCCCCTACTCAGCGAATTGAAGGAGATCGTGTACAGCGTGGGCGAAAATAACAATTCGTTTTCTGATTACCGCCTTCGAGCTACAAATTTCCCGGATCAAGCGGAAAAGATCAATTGCAGGATTCGCAAGTTTTATGACACCGTGAACCACCTGTTTGCCGGAACGGGGAAAACTATCGAAATAGATCCGATGACAAATCAACTAGTTTTTCGGGATGGGGATGAAATTATACATCTCTACAAGCTATCATCAGGCGAGAAACAATTATTGATCATCCTGCTCCGCGTGTTCTTGATGGACGAACAACCCTATATTCTACTTATGGATGAACCGGAAATTTCGTTACATATCGAGTGGCAGTACCGTCTTTTTGAAGAAATTCAAAAACTGAATCCACATTGTCAAATCATCACCTCTACCCACTCCCCGAGTTTGTTTGGCGATGGTTGGGGCGATAAGTTGGTATTTATCGAAGACTTATTAATTTAATAACCTTGTTAATTTTAGATTTTAGGAATCTATTTAGTTTTTAGCTTTTAATTCTTATCTTCTATGTTTTCTCCTCCTATATCCAAAGAAAAATATTATTACCATGCAGCCAAACGTTTTATGATGGACGCCCAGCTCTTGCGTTGTAAAGCGACTATTCACGTGGAAGATAAAGACGACATTGTTTTCTGGAGTAATATTTTCAAACATTTCCGCCCGAATGACCAGTTTCATTTTATCGCGGGCTCCCGGAACGAACGGGGCCATGAAACCAAAGGAGTAACGCAATGTCTGAAATATGTCAAATACCTAAACCCGAAATTTTTTATCTGCATCGATAGTGACTATCGCTATTTGCTACAAGAACAAGGGATTGATGTCAAGCATTATATTTTTCAGACTTATACTTATTCTTTCGAGAACCATCATTGTTATGACAAGGGTTTGAACGAGCTATGCTACCGGATCACGACCCTACCTAATAACGTGTTCGATTTTCACCAATTCCTGAAAGAGTATTCGAATATCGTGTACAAATTATTCCTGTGGCATCTTTATTTCTTGGTGGCAGATCCAAAACGATTTTCGATCGCTGATTTCAACGAACTGGTTTCGTTTCAATGGCAACGTCGACCAGACATCCGCCAGAACGGACGCCACGAGTTAAACAAGCTGAAAGGACGGATAGAACAGAAACTTGCTCAACTCCGGAAGAATTATCCCAAAGCAAACCTTTCCATACTCGAGAGAAAGTATCAAAAGATGGGACTAACCCCAGATACCACGTATCTTTTTATCCGAGGACATAATATCTACGATATGGTTTACATGTTGAATCGGGAAGTTTGTAAAAAGGTGCTACGAATCGCGAAAGATTCGTATTCCGGTTCACGACAACCGCCCCACGTCAACCTTTTCGGATACCGGAACAGCATTGACGATCAATTAAAAAAGAATTTACATTTCGGAGCTTATCCAGCCATTCGCAAAATAGAAGAAGATGTTCGCCTTTTATTTTAGGTTTTCATTTACTCCCGGAAGGTAATACGTTCAAGATGGCTTTATGAGATTCTCCATTCTTTCCAATTGTGAGATGGACACAAACTCGTATTCGCTTATTCGACAGAGAGTTTTCCCATTTAGGTCCCTCGGCCAATAATCGGATAACCTCCTTATTGCTCTCTTTCGAGAAGCCACTTTCTATCCGAATTCGGCTGGGAACTTTGCTCTGATTCAACTCAAATGAAAGTATAACCGTCCCCATTTTATTCGAATCCAAATCTGCCTTCGGATAACGTAAAGCTTTTTCCATGTATTGATTGAAATGACGAATATCATCTCCAGACAAAGTTCCAAGTGCAACATTCTGTTTACCGGCAATAGTAGCGGTGGTTTCTTGTATTTTCACATTAGACGTTTCAACCTCTCGCTTTTTTGCAACATAACCGGTAACAACCGTTTCGTCCAGACCTTTTGTATCTTCTTCCATCTTCACTTGCAATTTATCTCCCGCCTTAACCAAAATATTTCGGGCCTTCATACCGACAAAAGAGAAGGTAAGTAAGCCCTCTGATGCAGGAAGCTCCAAAGTAAAGTACCCATTGTCATCCGAGACTACTCCCATCGTGGAACCGGAAAGGACGACTGTTACTCCCGCTAACGGATTACCCTTTTCATCCGTTATCGTACCCGACACGGGATTATTGACTACGTTCATTTCCCGCATCATCTGTCGGGAAGTATCTTCCATTTGAACATTTGCAGAAGAAATTTCTTGATCGGCAAACTCTTTCATCTTCCGCGCACCTTCTATTTTGTCATCCGAGAATTGCAACTGCTTTTTATCACTTGGGCGTGCCATTAAAGAATCCGTTTTATCAGACAAATCCATTGCTTGACTTTCAAGCGTTACCCTTTCCCTCTCTTTAGCCTTCACCGAATCTGATAATTGGGCAACCATCATCACGGGTTCATCAAGCATGTTCTCTTGCCGGGTAAACCACCATGTTCCGCAAACCAATAAAACAGCTAGCGAGGCTGCAGCATACATCCATGTCCATTTGCGTTTGGAGGAAGAACGGGCTCGTTCATTTAACTGGCGTTCCAAACGAATCAGACCATCAATAGGATCGCTTGGAATTGAAGTCAATCCTTCCAACGCCTCAAACAAGAACGGATCGGATAAAGCCTCCCGCTCCATACGGTTAGCAGCCTTTCCCTTCCGGTTGCCATGCAGGTATTCTTTTATGTCGTCAATCCATTCCATTTGATGTTACCCCTTTACGTTCCAAACACAATTTCAAATTCCGTTTCCCATTCTGTATAAAACTCTTTACCATTTTCAAAGAAAACCCCGTGCGTTCCTCTACTTCTTTATACGAAAGTTCATCGAAGAAGAAATATTTCACACTGATACGTTGTTTTTCTGGCAAACTCTCAACACATTCTCGTAACGATTCCTCCCGATTTTCACTCTCGGATACAACTGTAAGATGAAAATCATCGCAAAATTCCATAAAAGAATCGTCTAAAGAAACAGACAAATTTTTACTTCTTTTCCGGATTTCCATCAAACAATTATTGCGAATACAGTTATATAGCCACGCTTTAAATGATTGTATTTCCACCTCTTTTATCTTCACAACCAATTCTTCAAATAATTGCATAACGGCATCTTGTGCATCTTCCGGTCGCTTCAGATACTTTAAGGCTACCCCGTATACTAAAGGCATGTATCTTTTATAAGCTTCCACGAAATACACCAATTCACCACTGTCACAATATCTTTTCAGTAGTTCTTCATCCGTTAGGTTCTCCTGCTCCGGCTTCACATGTTTACGCGTTAATTTTTACAAATATAAGAATAAAAAAAAATCTCTCTAAATATTTATGGAATTTCTTTTAAACAGTCATCTTAAGATAAAATGAATCTAAAAAAACGACATATGAAAACAAATACCATTCTAAAGAAATTAACATGGGGATTAATTATATTCATTGGATTATCCCATGCGGTTTTAGCCCAAAAAATCCAAGTCAGCGGTAAAGTAATGCTTGCCGCAGACAGTTCGGCATTACCCGGAGTCACCATTTTCATTAGGAACACGAATATTGGCGTTGTATCCGACTCACAGGGGAATTACACGATACAGGCAAATATCGGAGATACCCTACGTTTCAGTTTTATCGGGTTAGAAATCCAATATATCCCGGTAAAAGAGAAGAAATTAAATGTCTATCTAAAAGAGGACAGAATGGTGATGGAGGAAGAAGTCACTGTTGCCAAAACCGAAATCACCCATCATAAAAGTGCCACGCTTAAACTCCATTCCGAGAAGCATGTTCAAGGCAAAGCAATGCTATTAGTTCACCAACAAAACACGGAAGAGTATAATGAATTTGCCGCAAATCGTTTTCTCCCGGCATTAGACGAGCCTCTTTCCACATTCTCGATTGACGTGGATAATGCAGCTTACTCTAATGTACGACGCTTTATTAACCAAGGAACTTTTCCTCCAATTGATGCCATACGCACGGAAGAGTTCTTGAATTATTTCACCTATGACTATCCCACACCACAGGGAAAAGACCCGGTATGTATTACCACCGAGGTATCCAACGCCCCGTGGAACATGCAACACAAACTGGTACACATCGGCATCAAAGCAAAAGGAATTCCCACGGATAATCTTCCTGCTTCCAATCTTGTATTTTTGATCGACGTGTCCGGTTCCATGAGTGACGCGAACAAACTCTCGCTGTTAAAATCATCCCTGAAATTACTCGTGAAACAACTTCGTCCGCAAGACCGGGTAGCAATTGTCACTTATGCAAACCACACGAAAGAGGTACTTGCCTCTACTCCGGGAAGTGATAAAGCCAAAATTCTGGATGCAATCGACGGCTTATATGCTAGCGGTGGCACAGCCGGTGGAGATGGAATACAACGAGCCTACCGGGTTGCCGAGAATAATTTCATAAAAGGAGGTAATAATCGTATCATCCTAGCCACAGACGGGGATTTCAATATCGGAATTTCTTCACCCGAAGAACTGGAAAAGATGATTGAAACGAAACGAAACACGGGTATATACCTGACCGTTTTAGGCTTCGGGATGGGAAACTACAAAGATAACCGGATGCAAATACTCGCGGAGAAAGGAAACGGAAATCACGTTTACATTGACAATCTGACAGAAGCGAAAAAAGTATTAGTGAATGAATTCGGCGGAACCCTTTTCACGGTTGCCAAAGACGTGAAGATTCAAGTGGAATTCAACCCGGCCAAGGTTCAGGCCTATCGTTTAATTGGCTATGAAAGTCGTCTGCTGGAAGCAAAAGATTTCAATGATGACACGAAAGATGCCGGAGAAATGGGAGCCGGACATAGTGTTACCGCCTTGTACGAAATCATCCCAGTCGGTGTTAAAAGTAATTTTATTCCAAGCATCGACCCCTTGAAATACCAGAAAACCGAAAAGAATGAAAAGAAAACATTAACAGATAGTCCAGAACTACTAACCGTGAAACTCCGCTACAAGCAACCGGAATCACATAAAAGTTCTAAAATGGAGGTAACTATTATCGATAATAATACACCGCTAAAAAAGAGCTCCGAGAATTTCCGGTTCTCTGCCGCTGTTGCAGGCTTCGGAATGTTATTACAAAACTCGGAATACAAGAACAATTTTACATTCGACGACATTATCGATCTCGCCAAACAAGCCACGAATTACGATCCGGAAGGATATCGGAAAGAATTTATCCGACTGGTTGAAAGTGCCGCCTTACTAAAATGAACAAAATAAAATTGGCCGGGAATCTTTCCGGCCAATTTCTATAAAGCAATATCGCTTTACTTAATCAATAAATCGTTTTTCAATGCCGCCCGGGGCACAGTCACTTCTGCCACCCCACATGCATAAGCTCCCAGCACATATTGACCATAGGTAAAACAAACAGATTTCTTGTTAAAGTTTACAGTAGTCACGTCTTTCAGCGTGGGATCTGTTGTAAAACAACCTTCCGGATTCTTGAAATTCGCTTTCAATTGGGCATTAATCTGCGCTTCATTCACGTAATTCAACACTTCTTGATCGGTTAAGAATTTCTGATTCTGCACGTCATAATTGAACGTATAGAAATTCGTTATTCCATGAGCCCCACCCGTAAACGTGTAAACCATCAAACGAACACTCACGTACCGGTCATTTGCCATGACCACGCTATCTCCTACTTGCAACTCGTATATCCATGCCGGACGTTCTTCTCCCGATCCCTGCCATGCTTGGAAAAATTCATTCGCATCAGTCTTCAAGCTATCCTGCAAATCATTCACGAACTTCTCAATTTTCTTGTTCAATACCTCGCAACTCTTGTTCACGTTTGCATCAGCAGACGAAAACATGGAACGATTTACCGTAATATCCCAGTTCTCAGAATTCACTGTAACCTTCTCATTTTTCACGTTCAAATCTTGAACTTTGGGCTGGCACCCCATAAAGGTAAATGCCATAAAAACTGCCATAATTAGTGTACTTTTCATTGTGTGTTTCATTTTTTTGTGTGTTATACAAATATATGAAATTTAAACATCATTGATCATCATCTTTTCTATAAAAAAAATCAATGCAAAAAAAGAGCGATCCTTTCGGATCGCCCTCATCTTCCCTGCAATTCTCCCTATCTATTTCAACAATAAATCACCTTTCAATAACATACGTGGTACGGATATTTCCGCCTCACCGCAATAATGAGCTCCTAAAACCAGCGGGTTATAAGTAAAACAAATATCACTTCCCGAAAAATTCACCACGGTCACATTTGCCAATGTAGGCACTTCCGAAAAACAATTCTCCGGATTCTTGAAATTCCGTTGAATCTGCTTATTTATCTCTGCACTCTTGTCATAATTCAAAATACCCTCCGGAGTCAAAAACTTTTTGTCCTTCAAACTATAATTGACCGCGTAATACTCCGTCAATCCGTTAGCCCCTCCTGTCAACGTGTAAACCGAAAAACGAACACTGATATAACGCGAGTCCGCCATAAACACACTATCCTTAATATCCAATTCGAATGGAAGCATGGGCTCCTCTTTCATCTCTTGAGCTTTCTGAATGTATTCCTTCAACTGCACCTTCAAATCATTTTGCAAACTGTCAATCAAGCGGGAGATCCATCCATTTACGACCTTGCACCCCCGATCCACCTCTACACGCGGAGAGGTGAAAACCGGATATCTTGCCATAATATTAAATTCATTGGTTTGGTAAGAGAAGAAATCTTTCCCCGTTTTTACCGTTCCCTCTTTACATCCGGAAATTCCCAATGCCAATAACAAGGCTAAAAAAATACAACTCCTCATAACTCCATTCATTTTCAAATTTTGCCTTTATATACGGCTCGCGATAAGAAAGGTTTCTTTTCTCTACAAAAATATCACGTCATTCAGCCAACTCCAAAGCCTGTAATTTACGCTTGACAAGCATTTGCACCATCATCCCTTGATGCTTGTCCTCCAATTTCAATGACTCCACGTATGCCTGATTATAAGCTTCTTTTGCTTCTTTGAATTGTTTCAATGCCTTATATGTATCTCCCAACATGGTCAAAAAATTAATTCGTTCCAATAAAGTCTCAGTTTCATACTGCATCGCTTTCACCAACCACTCTTTGGCTTGCATCAACTGTTCGTCATTCAATCTCCCTTTAGTCATCTGGTACATATTTTGGGCCATCTCACCATAGTCATTCGCCCCCATCTGGTCTCCCATTGTTTCAATGTACTTTCTCATTAATTTTATGTAGGAAGGGACATCCTTTTTATACGACAACAAATACATTCCATCGTAATAATACTTGAACTTTTCGTAAGGTGTTAATTTACTGCTACCTGTTGGCATAATATCATAAGCCATTTTCAAATCACCCTTAATTCTGTCAAGATATTTTTTATAATCGCTTTTACCGGCTTTTGCCAATTCTCCGATAATATTATTGTTATATTCAACTAACAAAACTCCAGGGATTTCCCCCAAGTTATTCAAATAAGAGCTTAGATTTTTAGCCATAAACTCCATCACGACA
>ENA-ORUX01001036-ORUX01001036.1-human-gut-metagenome-genome-assembly--contig:-NODE-1036-length-23077-cov-5.510946_pt1 | contig 23077 bp, 25 predicted proteins | sample MGYA00242087_ERZ509225 | MGnify/ENA primary metagenome ERZ509225 (study PRJEB26280, sample SAMEA2338864) | human gut metagenome | biome: human gut; feature: human-associated habitat; material: faeces... | reverse complement strand
TAAACAAATTATTAATCAGAATTCTGTTGCATTTGCAAGTTGAATTCAGCAAATTAAATGCGATAAAGATTGCAGAAATGGAAATAAACAATGAGCGAAATGAGCAACATTGATAATACTACAAAATCAGAACTATTGCAGGCAGTAGAAGATGAACAAATAAAAATCAAACAAAACATAGTTAAATTATTTGGAATGGAATTGTATGTGGAAAAGAAAGGATTTACACAACATCAAATATACGAATTGGCAGGAGCCAAAGATTATGTTTCAACTATAACATTTGCCCCGGATTCAGATTCGGCACAAAAATATGGACAATCATTAACCGTCAATTTTATATATACATTGAAAGAGCGTAAACTCTTGGAAAATGACATCTACGCTTTAGATAATGATTTTCATGTAAAAGTAGTAGAATTACTGAATAAACTTAATGATAAATTATCTAAAGAAGTAAAAGAAACAGGTGTAAATATTAAAGATATTATAGAGCTTTTAGTGCTACCTTTAAATAAAGAATGTAATACATATCAGAGTAAAGAACTTAGAGAACCTTATATTATGAATATTCCTATATCATCTTCTTCAAACGGAGAAGATATTGGATGGATATTTGGTTTTCTACAGAAAATGAAAAACGAAAATATTGCTATCACACCAGATGAGGAATTCAAATATCTTGCATATAAGATAATTCTTGACTTTGATAACGTTACCAAAGAAGAACATAATGCTATTTTTGATGAAACCAATGCTATAAAATCTCCTATGGTTGCATACTATTATTTAATGTGGAGAAAACAAACCAAAGGATTAAATAATAAAGAAAAAAACATTTTAGGGGAAATAATATCCAATCAGCTTATAAAACGTTTAAATCAAACAGAAGAAGAATTAAAGAAAATGGGGCTAAGTCTTCGAAAATTAGGAGAAAAATATCCACAAAAATGTTCTTTACTATTTGATAAAATTGCACACTTTCACGAAATAAGATATAATGTATCAGGAAAGTATTTGCTTTATTGTAATTTCGATACATTCTTGCATGTTTATTTAAGACATGTCAAAGAATTAAAAGTAGACAACCAATTTGGAGATAGGGATAAGTTTCAGCTAAAAGAAGAAAATGTTATGGACGTAATGAGGCATGTTATGCGTTCTTTAAATGATGAGTATCAATTGTATAAAGAACAGAATCCTAATGGAAGATTTTTTCGTAAAGGAGCAATGGCTTACTATTATAATGGGGATTATTATAATGTTGTTGTAAATGCAGATGGCAGTATTTCCACTTTTTACAAAGGAAGTGGGGATAAACAGCAGAATTCAAATTAACAAATGTTAATTACTGATTCGTGTATAACTCTTCTCGTTTCTATAAAAAACAATACAAAATTGAAATCTTGCATACAATGGGAACTTTATGGTATCATTTACGCTTAATCCCTCAAAATTCCTTCTGATTTACAGGTGATTACAAAGCACTTACTGGTTCGGAGCCAGACTGATGCTCGCTTCACGTTCAGAAGGCCTTCGCATTGCCCAATATGTCGAAACGAGCAACGCTGAAAGCCCCACGCAGATGTATGGTTATGCCCAACCACCCTGTCCTTGACTCGGACATAGGTTGTCAGGATACAATACACCCAATGGGACGCTTTCCGTTGCTTGGCTTCTGACATATCTTTTGAAGTTGCGAAGTTCTCTGAACGTCAAAACCAAAGCGCACAGTTAACGCCTTTATATATATTCGTTTGCCTCGCCTCAACTCTATCAAGATTTTCAGCGTGGACAACACATTGCAAATGTATGAAATTTTTCAATCAAAAAGACTTTTTTGCAAATATTTTTTTCTGAGCGTTTATTTGCGCCTATTCCACTGCTGTTTCTTTGAAAAATGGCAGTTTAAGAGTAACTTTGCCCCGAGTAAACCAAAAACGATGACAACAACTAAAAAACGGGTGGCTGCGTTCGATGTGCTGAAGGGCATCGCCATATATCTGGTGGTGATGGGGCACGTGCTGACGATGTGCATACGCGACATCGACAGTGCGGTGCTGTTCAAGCTTGTTGGAGAAATACACATGCCGATATTTTTCTTTATCAGCGGCTATTTCACCTATAAGCTTACCGGCAACGGTGATTTCGCCATGCCCAATCTGCGCAAACGCTTCTGGCAGCTTATCATACCGTTTCTGGCAGTAAGTGCGCTGTGGATGTGGTATTTTCCGCACAGCCGTCTGCAATCGCCCTTGTCGCAGTCGTGGCCGCAACTTCTCACCACTTATTGGAAAGACGGCTATTGGTTTACGCTGACACTGTTTGAGGTGGTGCTTGTCTATGCCAGCATAAGCCGTCTGATGGCTGCCGCGCGACGCTTGTGGATGCAGGTTGCCATACCAGCCGCCGCATATCTGGCGTTGATTCTTGTGTCGCCCCTTATTTCCGACCCCGCCGCAAACTTCGACCCCGTAGGCATCGGACTGCTCACACAGTTTTTCCCGGTGTTTATGATGGGAGTGTTCGCCCGCAAATATTCCGACGCGTTCCGCCGCATGGCTACACAGCCGTGGGTTGCCACAGCGGCTGCCGTGGCGGCGTTCGGCACGTGGTATTATTCCGTATACACGTGGGAGTTTCCTGCCTTACCGGCATGGTGCCAGTTTGTGGCGCAACCCGTGCTCCACGCCTCGCTGATGACCGTGGTGTTCGGGATGGTCTACCGCAGCGACGTTGAGACGTTTGCCTCGACGCGCGCCGGACGCTGGCTGACTCTTCTCGGCAACGAGAGTCTCGGCATCTACCTGCTCCACTACTTTTTCCTCTTCCCTCTCACACCGCTTCAGGAGCCTATGCGCATGCTTGGGCTCACGTTTATGCCGTCGGTGATGGTGTCGGCGTTTTTCGCTTTCTTCATCATTCTTGCCGCGCTTGGAGCCAATTGGGCGATAGGGAAAAACAGAGTGTTGGCATTCCTATTGATTGGTAAAACTGTAAAAAAAGATATAAAATGAATATAGCGATTGTTGGTTCTGGATATGTAGGTCTTGTTTCGGGCGCATGCTTCGCCGAAGTCGGCGTCGATGTGACCTGTGTCGACATCGACGAGAAAAAGATTGCAAACCTTAGAAACGGTGACATCCCCATCTACGAGCCGGGGCTCGATGACTTGGTCAAGCGCAACGTGGAGGCAGGACGCCTGCATTTCACCACCCGTCTTGAAGACGTGATCGACACGGTGGAAGTGGTGTTCAGCGCCGTCGGCACCCCTCCCGACGAGGATGGCAGCGCCGACCTTCGCTACGTGCTTGAGGTGGCGCGCACATTCGGCCGCAACATCAACAAATACGCTCTGCTCGTCACGAAGAGCACCGTGCCTGTCGGCACTTCCCACAAAATCAAAGCCGCCATCCGCGAGGAGCTGAAGCGACGCGGTGTCGACGTGCCGTTTGAGGTGGCGTCAAATCCGGAATTTCTGAAGGAAGGCGCGGCGATAAAAGACTTCATGTCGCCCGACCGTGTGGTAATCGGCATCGAATCGGAGCGTGCGCGCAAAGTGATGGAACGCCTCTACCGTCCGTTCCTGCTCAACAATTTCCGCGTGATATTCATGGACATCGCATCGGCGGAAATGACCAAGTACGCAGCCAACTCAATGCTTGCCACGCGCATCTCGTTCATGAACGACATCGCCAATCTGTGCGCTCTTGTCGGAGCCAATGTCAATATGGTGCGCAAGGGCATCGGCGCCGATGCCCGTATCGGCACAAAGTTCCTCTATCCTGGCTGCGGCTATGGCGGATCGTGCTTCCCCAAAGACGTGAAAGCCCTTATCCACACCGGCGCGGAGCATGGCTACCGCATGCGCGTAATCGAGGCAGTGGAATCGGTCAACGAACGTCAGAAATCAATCGTCTACGACAAGCTCTCCGCTTTCTTCGGCGGCGACCTGCGCGGCAAGCGCATAGCCCTGTGGGGACTGGCGTTCAAGCCTGAGACCGACGATATGCGCGAGGCTCCGGCACTGGTTGTCATCGACAAGCTGGTTGAAGCCGGCGCAGAGGTGGTGGTCTACGACCCTGTGGCAATGGACGAATGCCGCCGGCGCATAGGCGACCGTGTGGCTTATGCCCGCGACATGTATGACGCCGTGGTCGATGCCGACGCCCTTGCCCTTCTCACCGAGTGGAAACAGTTCCGCCTGCCTTCATGGGGCGTGGTGAGCCGTGCGATGCGCGGCAACGTCATCGTTGACGGACGCAACATCTACGACGAAGCCGAACTCTCAGAGGAAGGCTTCATCTACCACTGCATCGGAAAGTAAAGGCTTATGCAGCAACCGCCGCGCTTTCGAATCAATCGGCTGGCGCAGCGGAGTTAATTTAGCCAAAATCGGTCATTAGAAATTGGCTACTAACGCCTTTCCAACAACCGATTTTAAGCATATCTTGCAACTTTTTTCCACTGTTTGATATGCGAATTTGCAACTTTTTTCCAGCATTTGCGCCGCATTTCTGCAACTTTTTTCCAGGCAATGCCCGAAAATTCAGAGCGCCGGATTGGAAACAAGACGGCGTACAGCGTCGTAGTCGGTCGGGGCAAACCAATGCATGCCGGCGTCCTTAGCATACCACGTAAGCTGCTTCTTGGCGTAGACGCGTGTGTTTTTCTGCAACCGCGCCACGGCAGTCGGGAAATCCATCGTGCCGTCGAAATAGGCAAACATCTCCTTGTAGCCTACGGTGTTGAGCGAATTGAGGTGGCGCAGCGGATAGACGCGGCGAGCCTCCTTGACAAGCCCCTCCTCCACCATCTTCTCAACGCGCCGGTTGATGCGGTCGAAAAGCTCTTGCCGCGGCAGGTTCAAACCAATCTTTACAATTCTGAACGGCCGCTGCTTCACAGTGCCCGTGCGCAGAGACGAGTAAGGCTTTCCCGCCTGCAGACAGATTTCCACCGCATGCGCCACGCGCTTCACATTGTTCAAGTCAACCTGCTCATAGTATACGGGGTCGAGCCTGCGCAGCTCCTCACGCATAGCGTCGGCACCATCCTCGGCAAGCCGGCGCGCCACGTCGCGGCGCACGTCGTCGCTTATCGTGGGCAGTTGGTCGATGCCCTTACACACTGCGTCGACATACATCATCGAACCTCCGCACATCACCACATAGTCGTGGGTCAGGAACAAGCGACCGATCACCGCCAACGCGTCCTCCTCAAACTGCGCTGCGCTGTAGTATTCGTCCAAACCGAGGATTCCGACAAAGTGATGGCGCACAGCGGCAAGCTCGTCGGCTGTAGGGGCGGCAGTCCCGATGGGAATGTCACGAAAAATCTGGCGCGAGTCCGCCGACACGATTTCCGTGCCGAGGTCACGCGCCAGACGTATGGCAACCGCCGTTTTTCCCACCCCCGTGGGTCCAGTAATCACTACGAGAGTTTTCTGCGGCATACAGCGTTTTTCTTTATCGTTGAGCCACGAGTTTGCAGATTTCCACAACCACATCGGTTGCTTTCTCCATTGAAGGAATCGGCACAAACTCATAGCGGCCGTGGAAGTTCAGTCCACCGGCAAAGATGTTGGGACAAGGCAGCCCCTTGAACGACAGCTGCGCGCCGTCTGTGCCACCACGGATAGGCTGCACCTTCGGAGCCACATCGGCATTTTCCATAGCCTGCTTTGCGATGTCGACAATATACATCACCGGCTCGATTTTCTCACGCATATTGTAGTATTGATCCTTGATTTCTATCGATGCGCAACCGGGATACTCATGGTTCACCTTGCGCACAAGATGCTCAAGTTCCTTCTTGCGGCGCTCAAAGCGGTCGCGGTCGTGGTCGCGGATAATGTAAGTCAGCTTCGACTCCTCCACCGTGCCCTCAAAGCCGATAAGGTGATAGAATCCCTCATAGTCCTCGGTGTGTTCCGGAGTTTCCCACCGCGGCAACATGATGCTGAATTGGTTGGCGATGCGGATAGAGTTTATCATTTTGTGCTTGGCATAGCCCGGATGCACGTTGCGTCCCTTGAACGTAACCTTAGCCGACGCTGCGTTGAAATTCTCAAACTCAAGCTCGCCTATCGCTCCGCCGTCCATCGTGTAAGCCCAGTCGGCGCCGAAACGCTCCACGTCAAACTTGTGCGCGCCCAGACCGATTTCCTCATCGGGATTGAACGCGATGCGGATGTCACCGTGCTTGATTTCCGGATGAGCCTGCAGATATTCCACAGCAGTGATAATCTCAGCGATACCCGCCTTGTCGTCGGCTCCGAGCAGCGTCTTGCCGTCGGTCACGATAAGGTCCTGACCCTTGTATTCGCAAAGTTCAGGGAAATCGGCAGGCGAAAGCACCACATTGCTGTCTTTGTCGAGCACGATGTCGCCGCCCTCGTAAGCCTTCACGATGCGTGGGTTGACGTGGCGTCCCGACATGTCGGGCGACGTGTCGAGATGGGCGATGAATCCCACAGTAGGCACTTTCTTGTCAATGTTGCCCGGAAGAGTGGCCATCAAATAGCCATTCTCGTCGAGCGATATGTTTTCAAGCCCCATTGACTGCAGTTCCTTTTCAAGAGCCTGGGCAAAAATCATCTGTCCCGGAGTGGATGGTGTAAGATTGGTAAGTTCGTCACTCTGAGTGTCGAACTTGACATAATTTAAAAATCTGTCGACAACATTCATATCTGTTGAGTTTTTCTGATTTCAAGATGTTAATTGCGTCGCGCGAACGACATTGCAAAGGTACAACATCTATTGCACAAAACTACCCCGCCGACAATGTTTTTTAATGCCGCAACGCAGTTTTATGCTCCAAAAAATTTGCGACATAGGAAAAAATTTGCAAATTTGCAGTCTAAACAATGGGAACGGCCTGCAACAACCTTGATTTACTACAGGCAACCAACGTTTTTTTTACAACTCTTTACTTGATTTATCAATGCTGACATCTCAGGACATATATCGAGAAGGCGCCCATAACGGTGTGTATATGGGTCTGTTTCTGGCTGTTGTATCGGTGCTGTCGTTTCTCAGCGACCGCAACTCGCTGCTCGGCATCATCGCCATGCCTATGCTCGTCTGCGTGCCGGCAATCCACTTCTCGCTGCTGCGTTCCGCCTACCGCAAATACGGCTTAGACGCATCGTTTTCAGCACTATGGATGCTCGGCATCACAATATTCGTCGGAGCGTCGATGATTTGCGCGCTTGCCACCTACTGCTACCTCGACTTCGCCGACCCCGACTTTTTCTACCGCACCGCAACTGCGATGATGGAAATCATGAAAGGCCGTCCGGAGATGGCCGAAACCTACAAGACTTTCAAAGTGATGGTCGACGGCGGACTGCTGCCGTCAAACATCGAATTCTGCATACAAATGATGATGCTCACAATTTTCAGCGGCTCGCTGCTGACGATTGTCCTCATCCCGCTCGTGAAGCTGCGGTTCAGAGGCTTCAACAAAAGAAACTTCCAATAACAATTTATCCCCAAATAATTAGACTATGAAAAAGCAATTTATTCTCATCATTGCTGCCGTCGGCTGTCTGCTTACGGCAAGCTACGCTGCCGCCGACAACCATCCCGTTGACGACATCTATGCCACCGAGAAAACTCCGACTCTGACCAAAGAGCAGAAGAAAGCGGAAAAAGCACGCAAAAAACGCGAAAAAGAAATCGAAGACTCAATCAGTTTCGAATTGGCGAAAAAAGCCGTGGAGGAAGGACGCTTTGTAATCACTGCCGACCAGATTCGCGGCAAGCACGGACGCACCGTCAACGTGAACCGCACCACCAACTTCGTCCTCGTGCAGGGCGACACAGCCGTTGTGCAGTTTGCTCTTGAAGGCATTGTACACAGTCCCAACGGCATAGGCGGACTTACCGTGGAGGGACGCGTGACAAAAAAACGCATCGACTACGACAAACGCGGAAATCTGAACTACACGATGTATGTGACCGGCACTGCCCTTTCCGCCGACGTGACGTTCACTCTGCCCAAAGGCTCAACCCGCTGCAGCGCTACCGTAAACTCAAATTTCAGCAGCGACCAGCTGACATTCTCCGGTGAGCTGTGCCCGTATCGCTCGAACGTGTATCAAGGATGGACTTTCAAATAACGCTTGTCTGAAAACATAACAAACTATCTTTGTAAAATAAAAAAAGATAACATTCTTTCCTTCTGGAGAGGTGGGCGAGTGGCTGAAATCAACAGTTTGCTAAACTGTCGTAGGGGTTATTCTCTACCACGAGTTCGAATCTCGTCCTCTACGCTATTATGAGAAATAAAAAACCAAACTATTTGATATAGTTTTTTTAACAAAGCTCTCTATGGGAAAAAGTATTGGAGAACACCTCGATGCAGCCATTGAAGAGCGTTATGATATAGATAATGGTGTATTATTAGAATGGTAGTATGATAGATTATATATTTTATAGAGTATATTGGGCTTATAACAAAAAAAGAGAGTCCGCAAAGTTTCTTAGCCCTTTGTATATGGCAATGGTCTTTGCGTTTCTCTTTTTCCCATTCGCATTATTTTTGTGCGAACTATTAAGGGATTCATACCATAGAAATGATGGATATTTATTATCCATTTATCTACTAATGATATTAGTATACTCTTATTTAAGATTTTTCCCAAACAAAAAGATATGGTTGATAAATAAAAAATTCGAAGGGAATGGTTATAATCATAAGATTCCAGATTGGTGTTTTTTCGTGGCTCTTCCATTATCCATAGTTTGGGGAATTATAACTTACTCTCTTTTGGTAAAGTTTTTCATAAGACCTTTTGCCTTGAGAGGTATTATATATAATATGCTGTAATCGTTCTATAAAAGATTGCAATCAAAATTAGGATTTTTCTTGTCTGGAGTTTTTGATTGCAATTTCAAAAATATAGTACAATAAATATAAGTAGAAGAGGCTTTGTTTGTAAAAATATAATTATTTTCTTTTAAAACTTCTTTACCCTAAGAGCATTAATCGTTGCATATTATGTCTTATACCAACATATGTATATAAGGAAGTTTCATTCCATCAGTATTTGTTTTTCACTATAACTTTACACTTATGAAATTAATACCAAAACATACATCAGGCTCCCCAATAAAAGCCTTAAAACTATCTCCTAAAGATGTTCGCAATTTAAATAAAGCAACATCTGTTGAGGGATATGGTGATAAAGTGATTACAGACGAATATTGAAACTTTATCCCAGCTTCAGAGATATATAAATATGGAATCGTTAATTCTTCAGGGAATATGGAAGGATTTATACCTAAAATATTGGTATCTCCTAAATATTCAATTACTAAAGAAGACTTGAAGCCAAAATTATATTCGGGCAATATAGCTAATCATCCAGATGCTAATAATAGTATGACAGATTGGTTTAAGGTTATTTCTTACTTGACGCCGAATAATAAACAGAGATTTCTTAATTGGTTGAATAAACACTCTCTTGCTATAACTGGAGCTACGATAGGTGGAGCCACAGCAATAACAGATAATAAAAAATAGATAAGTAAAATGAAATTAGAGCATTATTTTTTATATCGGGACGTAGATGTTGATATAAAAAAAGTAGGCAAAATCGAAATTACAGATGTTGATTGTTATGAAGGTCCTAAGGACGATACACTTATTGTCTCAAAAAATAATTATCCTAAATTCGATGAATTACTATCAATATTGGAAAAATATAATGGCAGAAGCGGGTGTACAAGTTATATCGACATAAGCTTCTATAAAGTAAATAAATATTTTGGCTATACAAGAAATCTTGGCTATAAAACAATAGACTTTTCTGCTAGTCGTTCATCTTATAAGGACGAAAAAGAAGCATATAATGCTATAAAGCAAGCTAAAGAATGGTTTAAAAAGAAACAAAAGTTATGATTAATAGGATATTTTTAATGCTTTTATTTATTATATCTACTGTAAATATTAACTATGCCCAACATATGAAATTCAATGGAATATCTATGGGCGAAACTCCTACAGTCTTTATAAGTAAATTAAAAGCCAAAGGATTTACTCCAAAATATCAAAATAGTGATAATATTTTGACAGGAAAATTTTGTGGTGTATAAGATTGTACTATTGTAGTTACAATTAAAAGAAATACGATATGTGGAACTACTGTAATATTTTCCAAAAATGGAAAAGTGGAAATATTTAAAAAATCGTTATAACTGCCTTAAATCCATATTAATACAAAAATATGGGAATCCCACTACATGTATAGAAGAATTTCAAGGTTATTCTGAAGATAATCATTCTAAACTATACTTAATCTGCAATCACCTGCGGATATTCGCCTGCCAAAAACGTGTTAAGTCTTTCTGACCAAGCAACACATTGCGCTCCTTACTCTTCAGATGGTCGAGCGCCGTCATGCTGAAGGAATGTATAAATAGTATTACTTTAACTATTTGCAGGTCAGAAGAGTCGCGCCGCCTGATAGCCGGCATAGAGAGCGACAAAGCCAGCCACAAGACTGACCACGACATTTAGGCACATGCCGGCAGCATCGGAGATGCGCAGCATTTGCATGTTTTCGTTCATAAACGTGGAGAATGTGGTGAACCCTCCACAGAAACCCACCGTAAGAAACAATTTAAGGCTTTGCGGCATCCACTCCTGCGACAGTCCGCAGAACAGACCTATCAGCAAGCAGCCAAGCACGTTGACAGCCAGCGTGCCGGCGGGCATCCATCCGTCAATCCAATTCTGCACAGTGCGTGTCAGCAGATAGCGCAACGCTCCGCCCACAAAACTGCCGCACCCCACTATCATCAATGATTTCAGCATATCCATATTTTTATTGCTGAAAAGCCTTCAATGCCGCGGCATTGAAGGCTTCTCTATTTGTTTTCGTCCGTCACAGGCGTATTGTGCGATAAACGAACGGCTCCTTCAAAGGGATTTTTATCTTCAGCCGTTTGTCAATGTGATTCACATAGTCGGCAGCCTCGGCAAACGTGTCAAATCCTTCGGCAACGACGAAATAGTCCTTCGCCCCGTTCTGAATCACGTAAGCCTTCGCCCCGTTCTGCCGTAAGCGCGTGCAAAACGCCTTTGCATTAAACATCTGACGCATCGCACCCACAACCACGCTGTAGCGCTTCATCTTGTTGACATCGTCGTCAAACGCCTGCCACACGTTGCCTTCAAGATACAATGCCGAGCAGCCGTCGACGGTCTGCACATACGGACGCGACGCCTCCATTATTTTGTTGTGGATTGTCGGCTCGACAACGCTGTCGAGATCAGCCTCCGCTGCATTGCGGCTGCGCACCGCCGCCTCATACGACTCACGGTAGTTGCTCTCCGTTGTCTTGCAACCCGCCAATGTCAGAGCCGACAGCACTGCGATAACAACCAAACGCTTCATTGCCTGTTACTTCTTTTGATACTTATATATATCCTTGAGTTTCAAGAAATAATGCAGATGCGAGTAAGGCAGAATCGTGCCTTTGCCAGAGTTGCTGTAAGCCTGCTGGTAAGGAATCACCACCTCGCACGAATCGCCCACGTTCATAGCCATCAACGCGATTTGGAAACCGGAGATGTTGGCACTCAACACAGAGCGGTAAACACTGTCGGCAGGCGACGTCAGCAAGTAGGTGGAGTCGACGCCGACACCTCTGCACGTAAGCAGCTTATACTTCACGTCGACAGTCGAAGAAATCAGAGGCGACAAGTTGCCCTCCGTCGCCGAACGGTCGGTAAAATAATGAATCAGCACATAGGCGTTGCGGTCAAACTCCGGTACCACCTTCTGATAGTAAGGTGTGCCGTCGGCATTTGTGCGCGCCTCCTGCTGTGCCAGCCACGCATTGTTTTCATTGCGCCAGTCCTCATAGTACTCCCACACGTCGCGCACCGGATCGAGCTTGCACGCCGAGAGCACCAGAAGGAACAACGCCAATAAAGGAAATTTTTTCATTAAAATTCTACTTTTGGAGCAGTCTGAGCCGCTTCATCGGCTTGGAACTGCGGTTTCTTTTCAAATCCGAACATTCCGGCAATTATGTTGCCCGGGAATTTCATCACGGAATTGTTGTATTTGTTGACAGCGTTTGTGTAGTCCACACGCGCCGTTGAGATGCGGTTTTCGGTGCCTTCAAGCTGCGTCTGAAGGTCGCGGAAGTTTTCCGTGCCCTTGATGTTTGGATACGCCTCCGAAACAGCGAGCAACGACTTCAACGCGCCCGACAGCTCATTTTGCGCCTGCTGGAACTTCTTCAAGTTCTCCTCGGTCAGCTGGTCGGCGGTGATGTTGACCGTTCCCACCTTCGCGCGCGCGTCGGTCACAGCCTGCAGCGTGTTTGCCTCATGGGCAGCGGCGCCCTTCACCGTGCTCACCAAGTTTGGCACAAGGTCGGCACGGCGCTGATATGCAGTCTGCACCTTGCCCCAAGCGTTCTCCACCCCGTTGCTGTCAGCAACAAGAGTATTGTACTTAACAGCTGCATAACCGCCGAAAATCAGCAATGGCACAATCAGCACTGCCACTGCCGCAAGCACAATCCACAATGTTTTTATCTTCATAACCGATCTATTGGTTTAGTTATCCTCTTAGAGCAATTTCTTAAGCAACGACTTCATTGTCACCTCCTTGTCGAGGATGCTGGCGATGTCGGCAATGGCAACACGGCTCTGCTCCATCGTGTCGCGGTGACGGATGGTAACGGTGTTGTCCTCAAGAGTCTGATGGTCGACAGTGATACAGTACGGCGTACCGATTGCATCCTGACGGCGGTAGCGTTTGCCGATAGAGTCCTTGCCGTCGTATTGCACCTTGAAATCAAACTTCAGAGAGTCGATGATTTCCTGAGCCTTTTCTGGAAGTCCGTCCTTGCGCACCAAAGGCATGATAGCTGCCTTAACCGGAGCCAAAGCAGCCGGCAGGTGAAGCACCACGCGGGTCTCGCCGTTCTCGAGTTTCTCCTCCTCATAAGAAGAAGCATAAACAGAAAGGAACATGCGGTCCACACCGATTGATGTCTCGATTACATAAGGCACGTAGCTCTGGTTGAGCTCCGGATCGAAATATTGAATCTTCTTGCCAGAGAATTTCTCGTGGTTGCTGAGGTCGAAGTTTGTACGCGAGTGGATACCCTCAACCTCCTTGAAGCCAAACGGCATAAGGAACTCGATGTCGGTTGCGGCGTTGGCGTAGTGAGCCAATTTCTCATGGTCGTGGTAGCGATACTTCTCATCGCCGAGACCAAGAGCCTTGTGCCATTTCAAGCGGATCTCCTTCCATTTCTTGAACCATTCAAGCTCATCGCCTGGACGCACGAAGAACTGCATTTCCATCTGCTCGAACTCACGCATACGGAAGATGAACTGACGCGCAACGATTTCGTTACGGAAAGCCTTGCCAATCTGTGCGATACCAAACGGAATGCGCATACGTCCTGTTTTCTGTACGTTAAGGAAGTTCACGAAGATGCCCTGAGCCGTTTCCGGACGCAGGTAGACGCGCATAGAGCCGTCGGCAGTGCTACCCATCTCTGTCGAGAACATCAAGTTGAACTGACGCACCTCAGTCCAGTTCTTTGTGCCTGAAATCGGGCATACGATGCCGTAGTCAAGGATAATCTGACGCAATTCCTCAAGGTTCATGTCGTTCATCGCCTTGGCATAGCGCTCATGCAGCTCGTTGCGCTTTGCAGTGTGCTCAAGCACGCGCGGGTTTGTCTCACGATAAAGTTTCTCATCAAAACCCTCTCCGAATTTCTTTGCAGCCTTTGCTACTTCCTTGTTGATTTTATCGTCGAATTTTGCGATTTCGTCCTCGATAAGCACATCGGCACGATAGCGCTTCTTAGAGTCGCGGTTGTCGATCAACGGGTCGTTGAACGCATCGACGTGTCCGGAAGCCTTCCAGATTGTCGGGTGCATGAATATAGCTGAGTCAAGACCAACGATATTCTCATTCAACTGCGTCATGGCGTCCCACCAATAGCGCTTGATGTTGTTTTTCAACTCAACGCCATTCTGTCCGTAGTCGTAAACAGCCGACAAACCGTCGTAGATTTCACTTGACGGAAATACAAAACCATACTCTTTGGCGTGAGCCACAATTTTCTTGAACAAATCTTCTTGTGCCATTTTTTATCTTGTTTTTTCTAATAAATTCAATGTTCCGGGGGTCTGCTGACCGCCTTTTCGTTATTTTAAGGTGCAAAGTAAATAAATTTTCTCGATTTTCTTCTTATTTTTGCAGAGGCTTTCCTCTGAAATTGTATTTATTTGGTAAATAACCTACTTTTTTAACGACAAAAACATATTTCCAGAAGCCTAAAAAACTGACCCAACTATGAAAGAAGACGAAATAGACGACATCTCTGAAAAAATCGACGACGCCTCAACCGGCGCCGAGGCTCACTCCACTTATGTGGTTCCGAAAGACAAAAGCAAGCATTTGTCGGGAATGTTCCAAAACTGGTTTCTCGACTATGCGTCATACGTGATTCTGGAACGCGCCGTGCCCCACATCCAGGACGGTCTGAAACCAGTGCAGAGGCGCATCCTGCACACGATGAAGGAACTCGACGACGGACGCTTCAACAAAGTGGCGAACATCGTTGGAAGCACCATGCAGTATCACCCCCACGGCGACGCCTCAATCGGCGACGCCCTCGTGCAGCTCGGACAGAAGGAACTGCTTGTCGACACGCAAGGAAACTGGGGTAACATCCTCACCGGTGACAGCGCCGCAGCGCCACGTTACATCGAGGCGCGTCTTTCAGAATTCGCCATCGAGACAGTCTACAACCCCAAGACCACCGACTGGACCGTAAGCTACGACGGACGCAAGCCCGAGCCGGTGACGTTGCCGGTGAAATATCCGCTTCTGCTTGCGCAGGGTGCGGAGGGAATCGCCGTCGGTCTGTCGTCAAAAATCCTTCCGCACAACTTTGTGGAGATTCTCGACGCTGCGATAGCATATCTGCGCGACGAGGAGTTTGCCCTGTATCCCGACTTCCCTACCGGAGGTTTCATCGATGTGTCGAAATATAACGACGGCGAGCGCGGAGGGTCAGTACGCGTGCGCGCAAAAATCGAAAAAATCGACAACAAGACATTGGAAATCACCGACGTGCCGTTCGGACGCACTTCGGGAAGCGTCATCGAGACTATCATCAAAGCTCAGGAAAAGGGAAAAATCAAAATAAAACGGGTGGACGACAACACGGCGAAACACGCCGACATCATCGTGCACCTGCTGCCTGGCACGTCGAGCGACCGGACTATCGACGCGCTCTATGCCTTTACAGACTGCGAGGTGAGCATTTCGCCAAACTGCTGCGTGATTTCCGACCGCAAGCCGCATTTCCTGTCGGTGAGCGACGTGCTGCGCCACAGTGTGGACACCACCAAGCACCTGCTGCAACGCGAGCTCGAGATTCAGCGCGGAGAGCTGCGTGAAAGCCTGCTCTACGCCTCGCTCGAGAAAATATTCATCGAGGAGCGCATCTATAAGGACAAGGAGTATGAACAGAGCAAAAGCGTCGACGAGGCTGTGGCACACATCGACAAGCGTCTGGAGCCTTTCAAGCCATCGTTTGTGCGCGACGTGACACGCGACGACATCCTGAAACTTCTTGAAATCAAGATGAAGCGCATCCTTAAATTCAACGCCGACAACGCCGACTCCTACATCCAGTCGCTGAAAGACCATATCGACGTTATCAACGACAAGCTGACACGGATGGTAGAAGTTACCATCGACTGGTACAAGCATCTGAAAGATAAATACGGCGCCCATTATCCACGCCGCACCGTGATACGCAGTTTCGACAATATCGAGGCGACGCGCGTTGCCGAAGCCAATGAGAAATTGTATATCAACCGCGAAGACGGATTCATTGGCACCGGACTGAAGAAAGACGAGTTTGTGTGCAACTGCTCCGACATCGACGATGTGATTATCTTCTACAAGGATGGTAAATACAAAGTGACTAAAGTGGCAGACAAACTTTACGTCGGCAAGAACATACTGTATATCAACGTGTTCAAGCGCAACGACCAGCGCACAATCTACAATCTTGTCTACCAGAACGGCAAGGGTGGCGTGGTCTACATGAAGCGTTTCGCCGTGATAGGCATCACGCGCGACAAGGAATACGACATGACACAAGGCACAAAAGGCACTAAGATATGGTGGTTCTCCGCCAACCCCAACGGCGAGGCTGAGACGCTGCGCGTGACTCTGAAAGAGAAACCACGCCTGAAGGTGCTGCAGTTCGACATAAACTTTGCCGACCTTGCCATCAAGGGCAAGCAAGCGATGGGCAACATGGTGACGAAAAACGAGGTGCACCGCATATCGCTCAAAGAGCGCGGAGTGTCGACGCTCGGCGGCCGCGAGGTGTGGTTCGACCCCGACGTGCTGCGTCTGAACTACGACGGCCGCGGCACATCGCTCGGCGAGTTCAACGCCAACGACAAGATACTGATCGTGCTCAAGAACGGACAATTCTACACATCTTCGTTCGACGCCGGCAACCACTATGAGGACAACATCCTGCTCATCGAGAAATTCGAGGAGAACAAGGTGTGGACAGCCGTGCTCAACGATGCCGACCAGGGCTACCCCTACATCAAGCGTTTCACGTTTGAGGCAGCATCGAAGAAGCAAAGCTTCATCGGCGACAACCCCGACTCTTCACTGATTACGCTGTCCGACAAGCGATACCCGCGCTTCCGCGTGACCTTCGGCGGTGCCGACGAATTCCGCGAGCCTCTCATAATCGACGCTGAAGAATTTATCGGCGCCAAGAGCTTCAAAGCCAAAGGCAAACGCGTCACAAACTTCAACATGGACAGCATCAAGGAAATTGAGCCGCGCGAGATGCCGGAGGAAGAACTTGAAGCTCCGGCTGTCGATATCGATGTGGACAGCGTGGACGGCGACGACGTTATCAACCAGAACGACGTGCGCGATGAATTGACCGGACAACAACGATTGTTTGACGACGAAACCGAGGAATGATGCGCCTGAGACTGTCGATATTGGCAACGCTGCTTGCCGCTGCGATATGCGGACAGGCGGAGCCGCAGGATTCCACCGTTCTGCGTCCAGCCACAGTGACTGTGGCAATTGACGCAGGCGCGACACACAGCCTCGACACGTATCTCAGCCCGCTGTTCTACGACGGAATGCATCTGCGCATAGGATTTGAGAGGCAACGCGCATCTCGCTTCAACCCGGAGCGGTGGACAAACAAAATTGAGGCGGGTTTCACCTACGACCATCCGTCGAACCCCGCCGGCAACAACTCGCTCCACACCATCATCGCAGATGTGGATTTCGCCATGCTGCACCGATGGCGCGTGGCGCAGGGGCTTACGCTACATGCCGGCGCCGGCATCGGCTTCCGCGGAGGCGTGACCTACAATCCCCGCAATTCCAACAATGTGTGCTCGCCGCTGATACGCCTCTATGCCGGAGCAAGCGGCATGGCGGCTTACCGCTTCAATGCCGGCAGGCTTCCTATGACGGTGCGCTGGCAGGCGACGCTGCCGGTGGTTGGAGGTTTCTTTCTTCCCGACTACGACCAATCGTTCTATGAGATGTATCTCGGCAACTATCGCAACACCATTAATTTCGGGTTCTGGCACAACCGCTTTGATATGGACAACACCGTATGCCTCGACTTCCATTTCGGCACGTCGTCGCTACGCCTAGGATACCGCAATGAGTTTACGACGGTTTGGGAAAACAGCATCAGCCAGCGCCGCGCCACACACAGCCTCGTGGTGGGAATTCAATGGGAATCGCTGCGGATTGACACGCGCCGCGCAATGCCTGAACGTGCAAAAATAATATCAGCAACTTATTGAATATGAAAACTGTCTGCTTAAACATATTGGTTATGCTGCTGTCGATTGCAAGCCTCACGGCATGCCACGACGAGCCCCAGTTTGCCGACACGCCGACAGGCAATTTCGAGGCGCTGTGGTCGACTCTCGATCGCCATTACTGCTTCTTTCAATACAAAAACGTAGACTGGCAGGAGGTGCACGACCGATATGCCGCAAAAATCAGCAACAGCATGACCTCTGAAGAGCTTTTCCGCGTATGCTCCGAAATGCTTAAAGAGCTTAAAGACGGACACACCAACCTGTCGTCATCATTCGACACGTCGCGCTACTGGATTTGGGAGCAATTCCCGCAAAACTACGACGAGCGGCTTGTGGAGGAGCACTATCTGCACTTTGACTACCGCCGCACAAGCGGAATCTCATACCGCATCCTCGACAACAATTATGCCTATATGCGCTACCCGTCGTTCTCCTACAGCATCGGCGAAGGCAACCTTGACAACGTGCTGGCAACGCTCGCCCTTGCCGACGGTCTGATCATCGACGTGCGTGACAACGGAGGAGGCATCATCACCAATGCGGAGACTCTCGTGGCGCGGTTCATCGACAAGCGCATTCTCGCAGGATACATCTCGCACAAGACCGGCTCCGGACACGACGATTTCTCCGAGCCATACGCTTACTACATCGACCCGGCAAAAGGCAGGGTGCATTGGACCGGAAAGCCGATAGCCGTGCTTACAAACCGTTCAACCTACAGCGCCGCAAACAATTTCGTGTCGATAATGAAGAGTCTGCCCAACGTGGTTGTGGTGGGCGATGCCACAGGTGGCGGATGCGGAATGCCGTTCACGTCGGAACTGCCTAACGGCTGGAGCGTGCGGTTCAGCGCGGCGCCTATCTACGACGCCGCCCGACAGCTCACGGAGTTTGGCGTGCAGCCGACCGACGGCTGTCAGACTGATATGACCGATGCCGACCGTCAACGAGGCGTGGACACCATCATCGAGCGTGCGTTCGAAGCTCTGACCGACATGCAACGATAATCGTCAGCGTATATAAGGCTTGAAATTGTCGAGGAGCGAAAGCTCGTCGACGTGGCATGCCAACGACTCCGCCACGGCTGTCAGCTGCCCGGCAGTCAGCGCGCTTGTCTGCCCACCGTCGTTGACGGCAAGGCGATGGCTGGTGGCGGCAGGCTCTCCCGACACCGCCGCATCCACCAACTCTTTTAAAATCTTGGCAAACGCCTCGTCGGGACACGCCCCCTCTCCCCTTTCGGCAGTGTCGCCACTACGCACAAAATAGTATGCCCTTCCTCGATTGCCGCCGCGCTCAATACGCGTGCGTACATATAATTCAGGACTGACCGTCAAATCAAATTCCAACGATGTCAGACCCTCTTTTTCCAATATTTCAAGTATTTTGTCCATTTCTTACAATTTCAACCGAAATATCGCACTTTTTTTCTTTTCTTGCAAATATCTTCCGCCAATACGCAAACGCCCATACAAATCACAACAATTAACACAAGACAGTTGCTTTTTAACGCGTGGTTGACTATCTTTGTGAAATCATCAACAAGGACAAAACCTCAACGACAATGCAATCAATACTTATAGTAGAAGACGATATTACTTTTTCAACGATGCTGCGCACATGGCTCGGGAAAAAGGGTTTTCAAGCAGAGACAGCAGGCAGCGTGACTGCCGCCAAACGACTGCTTGAAAAGACTGCGTTCGACTTGATTTTGTCCGACCTCCGCCTGCCCGACGATGACGGCATCACACTGCTGCCATGGAAAAAGGAGCAAGGCATCGACGCCCCGCTAATCATCATGACAAGCTACGCCGACATCCAGAATGCAGTGCTTGCAATGAAGGAAGGCGCGAGCGACTATGTGTCGAAGCCCATAAAGCCCGACTTGCTGCTGCAAAAAATAAACGATGCCTTGGCTAACGGCACAACCACCGACAACGACGTGGCTGAAAAGCCGTCCACAGACAGCGCCGACAACTCCGACCCCGATTTTCTTGAGGGCGAGAGCGAGGCGGCACGAAAACTGTACAGCATGGTGTCGCTGGTGGCTCCCACCCAGATGTCGGTGCTTATCAACGGCGCAAGCGGCACAGGCAAGGAATATGTAGCCCACCGCATCCACCGTCAGAGCAAGAGGGCCGACAAGCCGTTTGTCGCCATCGACTGCGGTTCAATACCCAAAGAGCTTGCCGCATCTGAATTTTTCGGCCATGTGAAAGGCTCGTTTACCGGCGCGCTTGCCGACAAGACAGGTGCCTTTGTGGAAGCTAACGGCGGAACACTGTTTCTTGACGAGGTGGGCAATCTAAGTTACGAGGTGCAGGTGCAGTTGCTGCGTGCGCTTCAGGAGCGCAAGGTGCGTCCTGTAGGCGCCACCAAGGAAATCGATGTCGACGTGCGTCTTGTCACCGCCACCAACGAAGACCTTCAGGCTGCAATAGCCAAAGGCACATTCCGCGAGGATCTGTACCACCGCCTGAACGAGTTCACGCTGCAGATGCCGGCACTCCACGAGCGTGGCGGCGACATACTGCTCTTCGCCAACTTCTTCCTCCGTCAAGCCAACCGCGAGCTCGACCGCAACGTGGAGGGTTTCGACGCTGAATCGCAGCGCATACTGATGGACTACGCATGGCCGGGCAACCTGAGGCAGTTGAAAAACCTCGTGAAACGCGCCACTCTGCTTGCCGCCGACACGTTGATTCATCCTCGGGATTTTGCCGACGGTCTTACCCCGGTGTCAGCACCTGCCGACGAGGCGGCTCCGCAAGCACAGGCTCCGGCATCGCTGCATCTGCGCAACAGCGACGAGGAGCGGGAGCGCATCATCGAGGCCCTGCAACAGACAAAATACAACAAGAGCAAGGCGGCTCAACTGCTCGGAGTGGACCGCAAAACGCTCTACAACAAGATAAAGCAATACGGACTTTGACATATTCCGCCACACAAAGTGAGGATTTACGGCACCTCATCGTGTGGAAAAATTCCCCACTTTGAGAAACAGATTACGCAAAGATTCGTTTATAACATATTGATTACAAACAATTTTGAGGCGCATCGGCGCATTGGCACAATTGTTGTCGCTTCAAAACATGGAGATAACGCACTTCGGCACCCTTGAAACGTTGCCTCTAAAAAGAAGACAGCATTTCAAGAAATGACTCATTAGTTTTGTGTGATAGTTCGTTTTTTTCATCGGCGAAGATGCCGACGCATAAGTTATAATTCCCTACGGTGTTGAAAGTGTGATTAGTTATTCAAGAGGCCATTTCCGCGACGGAAACGGTCTCTTTTTTAATGCTTCGCCACCTTGTCGGCATTGCGCGCCACAAAGTCCTTCCACGAAGAATAAGATTTCTGCGCTACAGGCCGCTGCGACTCGTAGAAATGACACAACGCCACGCCAAGAGCGTCGGTGGCGTCGAGATGCGGGTCGATTGCCTCACGCGGAATGTTGAGAATGCGGCGCAACATCTCAGCCACCTGCTCCTTCGAGGCTGCGCCGTTGCCCGTAATCGCCTGTTTCACCTTCAGCGGCGCATATTCGGCAATCGGAATGTCCTTAACCAAAGCGGCAGCCATAGCCACCCCCTGCGCGCGTCCGAGTTTGAGCATCGACTGCACATTCTTGCCATAGAACGGTGCCTCAAGCGCCATCTCGTCAGGCAGATACTGCTCTACCAAGCCCGTGACACGCTCGGCGATGCGGCGCAGACGCATATAGCGGTCGTCAAACTTGCTGAGCATAATCACGCCCATGGCAATCAGCTCCGGCTTGCGCTGGCGCACGCCGAGAATGCCATACCCCATCACGTTTGTGCCAGGGTCTATGCCAATGATAATCTTGTCCCAGTCAGCCTGTCTTTCCATCTACAAATCCACCTCCTCAAGAAGCGTTGAGAAACCAGCCACCTGATGTCCGAAGCGTTTTGCCATCTCCTCAACAAGGTCGTCGCCCACCTCCTCATACCACGTACGAAGCGTGTCGACATCGCTGGCGCGGAACTGCAACGAATAGTTGCGCCCGTCGCTCTCCTCGGCGTTGAGCACAAGCGTAAGCCGCGGCTCCGACAACCGCCCGTCGACGATGGCTCTGGGAATATACTCCGCGCGGAGCCATTCAAGAAAGCGCTCCACGGCATCATTATGAGCATGGAAAGTCGTATTGTATACTATCATCTTTGTCGATTAAAAGTTAAACGAAGCCGTAATGCCGAAATGCTCGCCATCGCTCACGGGAGCCATGGCAAGATTATGCTTTTTGGCAAACGGTCGTGTAAAAATATAACTGCTGCCGGCACCTATCGCCGCGCCTGTCACCACATCCCACCAATCGTGCTTCTTGGCATAGGTGCGGCTCCAGCCCACATACGTGGCAAGCACATAGGCAGGCACGCCAAACTTCCAGCCGTAGCGGCGCTGCACAAATGCGGCGTTAGCAAACATCACCGCCGTGTGGGCCGACGGAAATGCGTGGTTGTCACTGCGGTCGGGGCGCATCTTGTGCACCGTATACTTCAACAGATACGACGCTCCGAGAGTGGTGGCCGTTGAAAACGCAGCCTGCTTCAAACCCTGCCAGTCGCGCTCCACAATCACAGCCGTCAGCGTAGCCAGCGGCATAGCCACAAGCAAAGCATCGCCGGTGCGCTTCACCGCCTGGCGGGTGCTGTTGATTTCCGCAACCTCCTGCGCGCGGCAACCCATAGCCGCGGCGACAATCGCCAATATAATCACAAATACACGTTTCATAGCAAGTCAATCAATTTAGGAACAAACACAATCAGTCCGACCACAAAAGCCGCCACAGCCGTCAGCAACACGCCCCCGGCAGCAAGGTCCTTGGTGCGGCGCACCGCCTCGTCGTAGCCCGGCGACACACGGTCGGAAAGCGCCTCTATCGCCGAGTTAAACGCCTCAGCGGCAAGCACAGCCCCGATGCACATAGCCACAGCCACCCATTCCAACGCCGACAAGCCAAGCCACAGCCCGAGCGTCACCGCCGTCACCGCCGCCGCCGAATGAATCCACGCATTATGCTCCCCTCGCAGCAGCATAACGATGCCACGAAAAGCATATACAAAACTTTTAGCCCTCTTGCGCCAACTGAATTGTTTCTCTTTCATATTGCAAAGATAGTGCAAGGTGAGTGGAAAGAAAAGAGCTTGCTCAATTTTCTTTC
>ENA-ORUX01001029-ORUX01001029.1-human-gut-metagenome-genome-assembly--contig:-NODE-1029-length-23153-cov-2.524331_pt1 | contig 23153 bp, 19 predicted proteins | sample MGYA00242087_ERZ509225 | MGnify/ENA primary metagenome ERZ509225 (study PRJEB26280, sample SAMEA2338864) | human gut metagenome | biome: human gut; feature: human-associated habitat; material: faeces... | reverse complement strand
TTCGCAAGCGGCACTGACCCTGCCCCGGAACCTCTGCCGGAGATTATCGAAGAAGAACCCACCACGGGCGGCATGGAGCCGGAGGGTGTGCCCATCACGCCTAAAGGCAACGCAACACTGGTGGATGACTTTTACGGCGACAAGCAGCTTATCACAGTGACCACCAAGGCCGGGAATTATTATTACATTCTCATTTTGATTATAGTTTTCTACAGGCTTTAATCAGCGAGTATAATAATGACTCTGATCGGAATGCTGTGATAAAACTATTACTGCCGGAAGAAAGAGAACAGGGAAAATTACCTGATTTGTATCTATTAGAGCATAATGAGCTGCAGCTTTTAAGTAAACAGCAGCGTTTATATGCCATTTTAAGTGATGCTGGAGATTTATTACCGTCTGTTTTTAAAGATGAACAAAGTCAATGGTTCGGTGTCTTTTATGACCCTGTAGTTTTTTTGGTTAATCAAAGTTATGCCAGAAAATACGGTCAGGAAAATATTTTGAGTTGGCAGGATATCATTAAGCTTCAAAATGTGCGTGTGGCTATGGAAAATCTTTCCGATTCGGCAAATACGCGTAACTTTTTAGCTGCTTTTGCAAGTGTTCGAGGCGAGGAAAAAAGCCTGGCATATTTCAGAGGTCTTAACAGACAAATTCCTCAATATTCCCGCTTTCCTTTCACACCAATTCGCCTGACCACTGTTGGTGATGCAGACTTGGCTATTACTCGGCGCAGCTACGTATTCAAATATTTGGAAAATGATTTTCCTGCATATATCGTCTTTCCCAGTGAAGGGACTCCTGTAAGCTTATATGGGGTAGCCGTTGATGCTGCTTCTAAAAAATATGAGGATGCACAAATGTTCAGAGACTGGCTTTTAATGTCATCGGCACCGCAGAAAGTTGCGTTGGAGCAAAATACAGGTTATATGTTTTTACTATCCAATGGTTTAAATGGCAATCATATTGAGCAGCCTGAAAAATTATGGCTTAATACGGCTTATAATACTCTGGTACAACAGGAGATTTTAACAAATAAATGGCTGCAGTCGGCTAGATTTGCAGTAAAATAGATGGAGGAACAAACGTGAAAATAGGCTTAGTAAGTCTCGGCTGTCCTAAGAATCTCGTTGATTCTGAAACAATGTTGGGATTGATTCATGAACAGCAGATAACAATTACTAACGATCCTGCAGAAGCAGATTTGATTATTATAAATACCTGTGGTTTTATAGAATCTGCCAAAGAAGAATCTATTAATACTATTTTACAAATGGGGGAGTATAAAACAACAGGGACCTGTAAATATTTGATTATTACCGGCTGCTTAGGGCAGCGTTATGCAGAAGAACTTTTAGAAAATATTCCTGAAGCAGATGCCGTTATCTGTACTGAATGCAATGAGGATATTGCTTATGTTATCCAAAGGGTCACTCAGGGAGAGCGGTTCATTATGCTGGAGTCTCTGAAAAAAGCAGAACTGGCGCCGCCAATCCCGGCACCGCGTATTTTAACAACTCCTGATTATATGGCATATTTAAAAATTGCCGAAGGCTGTGATAATTGCTGCTCTTACTGTATCATCCCCAAATTACGTGGACCTTATGTCAGCAAACCGTTTGAACAAGTGCTTGGCGAAGCCAAAGCATTAGTTGATAAGGGTGTTAAAGAGCTGATAGTTGTTGCACAGGATACCACCAGATACGGTGAAGATCTTTACGGTAAACTGCGCCTGCCGGAGCTCTTGTCTGAACTTAATAAACTGGAAGGCCTTAAATGGATCCGGGTCATGTATTGTTATCCAAATAATTTTACTGACGATTTGATTGAAGCTTTTGCCAGCTTGGATAAGGTTTGCAAATATGTGGATCTTCCGCTTCAGCATGCCAGCGATAGATTGCTAAGCAGCATGAATCGCTATGATACTAAATCAGAAGTTGAGGCATTGCTGAACAAATTACGGCAGCGTATACCAGGTATTACTATCAGAACTACGTTTATTGTCGGTTTTCCTGGAGAAACAGAAGCTGATTTCCAAGAATTAAAAGCTTTTGTTGAAGCACAGCGTTTCGACAATGCCGGTGTTTTCTCTTATTCCCAAGAAGAGGGAACTGTAGCAGCTGATTTGCCAGAACAGATAGATACGCAAATCAAGGAAGAACGTTTTCATGAATTAATGTCTTTGCAGGCACAAATATCAGAAGATATGCATCATAATATGGAAGATATGATTTTAGAAGTACTTGTTGAAGGTTGCGATGAGGAAAACCCTGATCTTGTTTTTGGTCGTTCATATAAAGAAGCTCCTAATATTGATGGCAGTATTTTTGTCGAAAACGCAGGAAGTGTTCAAGCAGGTGAGTTTATTAAAGTAAAAATTTTACAGGGTTTCACCTACGAAATGGTAGGAGAGAGAATTTAATTTGCCAGCAAGGGGGCAAAACAAATGATCGTTGAAGTTGTAAATACAGGTACTGAGCTGCTGTTGGGAGAAATACTTAATACTAATTTTCAGTACTTATCACGACAATTAAATAAACTAGGCTATGATGTGCTTTATCAGACGACTGTTGGCGATAATGAGACCAGGCTTAGAAGCGTTTTAGAAATTGCTTTAGAAAGAGCGGATATCGTTATTACTACAGGTGGTCTTGGCCCTACAAGAGGCGATATCACTAAAGAAGTTATTGCTGATATGCTGGGACTGGAAATGTATCTGGATTTAGATACATGGGATAGGATTAATAGTTTTTTTGTTAAAAAAGGTCTTTGTATGTCATCTAATAATGATAAACAGGCAATGGTTCCTTTAGGTGCAGAAATTTTAATCAACGAAGTTGGAACTGAGTCGGGTTTGGTATGAGAAGATAATGGCAGGGTAATTGTTTTGCTGCCTGGACCTCCGTCAGAATTAAATTACGTATGTGAACAGCGCTTTTTACCGTTACTTATGCAGCGTTATGCTCAACAAGGTATAATCTATTCGCGTATTTTAAAAATGCGTGGCATTGGAGAATCATCTGTTGCAGCGCAGCTTGATGATATTATCACTTCACAAAGTAATCCTACCATTGCCATTTATGCTCGTCGCGGTGAAATTATTGTTCGTATTACAGCTAAAGCGTCCGATGTTGAAGAAGCCAAAGCCTTGATTTCCGGCACAGAAGCACAAATCTATGAACGGTTAAGTAAATTTATTTATGGCGTTGATGATGCTTCTTTAGCAGAATATCTTGGTCAGGAACTATTAAAAAGCGGTAGTACGATTGCCTTTGCGGAATCCTGCACAGGAGGTTTAGCCAGCAGCATGATCACTGATATTCCTGGCAGCAGTGAATATCTTTTGGGCAGTGTTGTGACTTACAGCAATATGGCCAAACAAAAACTGGTCAACGTATCTGCGGAAAATTTAGAAAAATACGGCGCTGTCAGCGAACAGGTTGCCTGTGAGATGGCGTCCGGAGTGAGAGATCTTTTTGGAACAACTTATGGTGTAGGTATCACTGGTATTGCAGGTCCTGGTGGTGCCACAGAAGAAAAACCTGTAGGCTTAGTTTATATGGCTGTAGCTGATGGCAATGACGTACATTGTGTGAAACATCTTTTCGGCGGAACCAGAACTGAAAATAAACTGCGTAGTGCGTTAACGGCTATTTCTATGGTGATAGATAAAATAAAAGCAAGAAGAAATGAGGAAATTTAAACAATGACAACTAATGTACAAGAAATGTTCGGCAGCTTACTGCTGGATAAAAAAATCGTAGCATCTTTAACAGCTATGGGTTTTGAAGAACCGTCTCCGATCCAGGAGCAAACTATTCCTTTAGTACTAGAGGGTAGCGATGTTATAGGTCAGGCACAAACTGGTACTGGTAAAACAGCCGCCTTTGGTATTCCGGTCGTACAAAGTATTACCGATCATCGCCATATTCAAGCTCTGATTATGACTCCAACCCGTGAACTGGCAATCCAGGTTGCAGAAGAGATTGGTAAAATTGGACGTACTTCTAAAATTAAAGCATTACCTGTTTATGGCGGACAGCCTATCGACCGTCAGATCAGAGCTTTACGCAGCGGCGTGCAAATAGTTATTGGTACTCCAGGCCGTTTGATTGATCATATAAACCGTAAAACTATCAAACTTGATCATATTAAATTTTTAGTCCTGGATGAAGCTGATGAAATGTTGGATATGGGCTTTGTAGACGATATGGAAGAAATTATGAAAAATCTTCCTGCAGAACGTCAAACCTTGTTGTTTTCAGCAACTATGCCAAGACCGATCCTAAGCCTCACAAAAAAATATATGAAGGCTCCTAAAAATGTTACGATCAGCAAAGAGGAACTCACAGTTCCGCTTATCGATCAATATTATTTTGAAACTAAGGATAAGATCGAAGGTTTATGTCGTTTGCTTGATGCAGAAATAGATGGTAAGCTGATTATTTTCTGCCGCACTAAAAAAGGTGTTGATGATCTGGCTATTGCATTGGGAAGCCGCGGTTATATGGCTGAAGGTTTACATGGCGATTTAAGCCAAACTCAACGTGATCGTGTTATGAAGAAATTCCGTGACGGAACAGCTGATATTCTTATCGCTACGGACGTCGCTGCCCGCGGCATAGATATTGATAATATTACTCATGTTATCAATTTTGATATTCCTCAGGATCCGGAAAGCTATGTTCATCGTATTGGACGTACCGGCCGTGCAGGTAATACTGGTGTTGCTATGACCTTTATTACGCCGCGTGAATTCCGTCAGTTGAAACTTATCGAACGCACTACTAAAACCAAAATAACACGTCGTCAATTACCGACTACAGCCAATGTTATTGAGCGTCAGCGTGAAATGATCGTTTCCAAAATGCAGAGTGTGCTGGATCAGTCTAACTATCATGATTATATGCCTATTGCAGCAAGCTTATTAAAAGAATATGATGCTGAAGATGTGGTTGCTGCTGCGTTAAAACTGATGCAGGAAGGTAATAAAGCTTTAGAAGCTTCGCCTGAAGATATTCTGGCGAAAGATTTAAGTAATACTGGTGGTCGTCCTGGCATGGTTCGTCTTTTCATGAATATTGGACGCAGCCAAAAAGTTACTGTTCAGGATATAGTTCGAACTATTGCTATTGAAGCTGATATTCCTGCCAAAGAAGTAGGTTTGATCAATATTTATGACAAGTTTACCTTTGTAGAAGTCCCAGAAGATATGGCCGAAAAAGTTTTGGGTGTAATGCACAAAAACACGATTAAAGGCTATAAAATAAATGTCGAGCCGGCACGCGTTCGTCAGTAATTGTAAGAAAAGGAAGAGCAGATATGGTAAAATACCATGTCTGCTCTTTAAGGTGTAAATCATGCGTGAAATTTTAGGTAACAAAAAAGGAATACGGGATTCTGTTTTGAATGAATTAATTGCTTTGTACGATGTACAAGTGCCTTTAGGGCAGCTCATTTCTGCGGAATTAGCTTTAAAATTAGCTGATATTACAGAATTTATAAACAGAGAAATCTCTCTTTATATTTCTAGAAGCGGGCAAATAACTAATATTGTAATCGGTGGTAATGACAGTGTAGAACTGCCAGCAGTAGAAGGTCGCAGAGGTATTGGCAGATTAAGTGGAATCCGTTGTGTCCACACTCATCCAAATGGTAATCCAGTGTTGAGTGGAGTTGATTTTTCAGCGTTAAAAAATAATAAATTCGATGCCATGGTTACAATAGGTGTTACCGCACCTGATTACACGCAGTCCATAATTTCTTTTGGCATGATAGTTGGGCTTGACAAAGAAGAACAGTTTATCTGCGATGAATATGGACCTTTTTCTCTGGAAGAAGCAGAAGCTATTAATTTTCTTAATGTAATCAATACAATAGAGCGGATTTTAGACAAGCAAACAAGTAGTTCCAGTTTAGCAGTAGCAGCAGAGAAAACCATTTTAGTTGGTATGGACTGGGGACAGATAAAAGGCGGTTGGACTGCTGAAGATTCGCTTGAAGAGTTAAAGCAGCTTGCGGATACAGCAGGTGCTGTAGTAGTGAACCGTTTTATTCAACGTCGTGCTAAACCGGATCCGGCATTTTTTATAGGAAAAGGAAAAGTACAGGAGCTGGCCTTGCATGCACAACAGGAAAATATTGATCTGTGCATTTTTGATGATGAACTGACACCGGCGCAGCAAAGAAATATAGAACAGGTAATGGGTGTTCGTATTCTTGATAGAACAGCTTTAATTTTGGATATTTTTGCCCAGCGGGCTCGTACTAATGAAGGAAAATTACAAGTAGAATTAGCACAGCTGCAATATAATCTACCGCGAATTATGGGTAAAGGACTTATTTTATCACGTTTAGGCGGCGGTATTGGTACCCGCGGTCCTGGCGAAACAAAATTAGAAGTTGATAGACGGCGTATTCGCGATCGTATAGCTTTTATCAAAGACTCCATAGAAAAAGTTCGCGCTGTCCGGACTTTACATAGGATTAAGCGCGCCAAAAACCAAGTTCCTTCAATAAGTCTTGTTGGTTATACTAATGCAGGTAAATCTACATTACTAAATTTATTAACACAGTCTGATATTTATGCGAAAGATCAATTGTTTGCAACTCTTGATCCTACTACACGTCAGTTAATATTACCAGACAAGCACGAAGCAATACTTACTGATACTGTTGGTTTTATACAACGTTTGCCTCATCAATTAGTTGCAGCATTCAGATCTACTTTAGAAGAAGTTGCTGAGGCAGATTTATTGCTGCATGTCATTGACGTGAGCCATGAATTATATCAGGAACAAAGTGATGCTGTTTATAAGGTTTTAGAACAAATAGGTGCACAAAATAAAACAATACTCACCGTTTACAATAAAATAGATAAACTTCCCTCTAAAAATGCTTTGGCACAGCGTTTAGCACAGCAAGAAAATAGTGTTTGTATATCGGCTAAGAGTGGTATTGGTATCGAAGAACTCCTTGCTCTGATTTCAGAAAATCTGAAATTAAAATCTATAGAAGTCACTCTGCTTATTCCATATACAGAATCTGAAAAAGCTGCTAAACTACATACTATAGGTACTGTTTTAGAACAAGAATATAAAGAAAACGGTACTTTTATGAAGGTACGTCTGGCATCAGAACAGTTAGAGGATTTCGAAAAATTTATAATATGAGGACTATACGTAAATGACTGATTTTAAAAAAATAGAAGAGGAAGCATTATTAGAAGTATTACATGCTGCTGAAAGCTATGAAGAAGCAGCTTTGTATAATACAGAAAAGGTTATGCAAGCTTTTAGAAAGCATATGGTATCAGATTTTTATTTAAAACCAACTACTGGATATGCCTATTCCGATGTTGGCAGAGAAAAATTAGATGAAATATATGCTGATATTTTTAAAACGGAAGCGGCATTGGTACGATCTCAGTTTGTTTCAGGGACTCATGCATTAGCCGTTGCGTTACTCGGAGTTTTGAAAGCAGGCGATGAAGTAATCGCTGCTACAGGAGCTCCATATGACACAATGCAGACTATCATAGGCGTACCTGTAAAAACCCCTGGCTCTCTTACTGACTTAGGCGTAGTCTATAAAGAAATTCCCATGATTGGTTCACAAATTAATCTTGAAAAAATCACAGCTGCAATTACGGATAAAACAAAAATGATACATATTCAACGTTCATGCGGTTACAGTAGTGTGCGTAAAACGTTAAGAATTGAAGAAATAGGAACGATCTGTAAAGCAGTAAAAGCAATAAAGCCTGATATTATTTGTTTTGTTGACAACTGTTATGGTGAATTTATTGAAAAACAAGAACCAACAGAAGTTGGAGCTGATCTAATGGCCGGTTCTCTTATCAAAAACCTTGGAGGCGGTCTTGCACCTACTGGTGGTTATATTGTTGGCCGAAAGGATTTAGTAGAACTTGCGTCATATAGATTAACCGCTCCAGGATGAGGCGGAGAAATGGGGGCTACACTTGGAGATACGGCCAGAGAATTATACCAGGGCTTATTCTTAGCTCCGCATATAGTTTTGCAAGCTGTTAAAACAGCAATTTTTGCTTCTGCAGTATTTTCACGCCTGGGTTATCAGGTTACTCCTTCTGCAAATGATAGACGCAGTGATATAATTCAGACTATTCGTTTGGAAACTAAAGAGCGTTTATGTAATTTTTGTATAGCCATACAAAAAAATTCACCAGTTGATGCACATGTTGTTCCAGTTCCTGCAATAATTCCTGGCTATCAAGATGAAATAATTATGGCAGCGGGGACTTTTGTACAAGGCGCATCAATAGAATTAAGTGCTGATGGCCCTTGCCGTGAACCTTATAATGTATATTTTCAAGGAGGACTTACTTTTGAGCACGGGCGTATTGCAATTATGTCAGCTGCAAAAATGGTAGGGGAGAAATAAAAACTCAAATTTTATATCAATAGAAAAGCAGATAAGAGGATTTTTATTGTTCCTCTTATCTGCTTTTTAATTATCTCAGAAAATAAAGACAGCTATATGACATCATATAGCTGTCTTTATGATATTTTTTTGGTGTATTATAGACATTACAGCATTCTGAATACTGCTATTACCTTACCAAGAACCTGAATATTATCAGTACCTGTTATGGGAGTATAGGCATCATTTTCTGGTTGTAGACGAATTGAACGTAATTCACGAAAATAACGCTTAACTGTTGTTTCTTCACCATCAATAAGAGCAACAACTATATCTCCGTTATTAGCAAAATTTTGCTTTCTGGCAACAATGTAATCATGATCAAGTATACCAGCTTTGATCATACTATCTCCAGAAACAGATAACATAAAAACATCTTCTTGACAGCCAAGCAAATCTAGTGGAATGGGATAGGTCTCCTCAACATTTTCAACTGCCAGAATAGGTTGCCCTGCAGTGACTTTGCCAACCAAAGGAACAGGAACGACCGTTTTCTGCCGCCAGCTGCTGTCTTGGGTCAATTCTATAGCGCGTGGTTTGGCTGGATCTCTTTGCAAAAAACCATATTCTTCTAATTTATGCAGATGAGTGTGTACGCTGGCACTTGAAGATAAACCCACTGCCTTACCAATTTCACGTACTGCAGGAGGATATCCCTTAGCATAAACGTGCTCACGAATGAAATCTAAAATAGCTCTTTGCCGATCGGAAAGCATTTCCTCTGTAATAACTCCATCAAAATCGCTGAAACGTGCTCTTCTTGCCATAAAACCAGCCTCCAATTCCAATCATCATATACTCAAAAAATTTCTAAAGATAGTAAGTTCATTTATTTCTATTCTAATTGTTTCTATTATATCAGGAACAGGTAAGAATGTCAAAACATCTGTTTGCAATTGTTCGTTTAATGAAATTATTCTTCAACAACTATCTACAACGAAATTTATCAATTTTCACTTTACGTCCGATAATATATATTATGTAAAATCCGATTCTGAAAATCATTGTGATGACTATATACAAGCAAAGTTCGATAATTTTCTGAATAAATAATTATGAGGTGAATAATATGCGTTCAGTAATGGCTCATCAGTTCAGCCAGATTCCAAGAGCTGAAATTCAGCGGTCGTCCTTTAACCGTTCCCATGGTTATAAGACAACTTTTGATTCTGGGTACCTTGTACCGTTTTATATCGACGAAGTTTTGCCCGGCGATACTTTTAATCTTAAGTGTACGTTGTTCGCTCGGCTTGCAACTCCGATCGTTCCTTTCATGGATAATATGTTTATGGAAACATTCTTCTTCTTTGTGCCTAATCGCTTGCTTTGGGATAATTGGCAGAAATTTAATGGCGAGCAGGAAAATCCGGGCGATTCTACTGATTTCCTCATTCCGACTATCAAGAATACTGGTTCTTTTGATGTTGGCAGTATTGCTGACTATTTTGGTATTCCAACAGGTGTGAGCAACCTTGAAGTTAATGCTTTGCCGTTCAGTGCCTATAATCTCATTTACAATGAGTGGTTCAGAGATGAGAATTTACAAGAGAGTCTTCCAGTCGAAAAAGGAGATGGTCCTGACGATGTTCAAAATTACAATCTTGTTAGACGTGGTAAGCGTCATGATTATTTTACATCGGCTCTTCCTTGGCCGCAAAAAGGTCCTGGTGTTGAAATTCCCCTCGGTACTTCTGCTCCTATTCATGGTCTTTCTAATGGTTCTTTGACTAACTTGGTTACCAGTACTGCTACTAATGTTGGTTCTTACTCTTTGAATGAAGGCGCTAATACTTATGCTTTTGGTAGTGTTGGCAATTCTTCTGTTGGTAAAGCTTCTTTATCTAATATTGTTACTGGTAATGTTTCTGATATTTATGCTGATTTAACTACAGCTACCGCTTATACGATTAATAGCCTTCGTCAGGCTTTTCAGGTTCAACGCCTTTATGAGCGTGACGCTCGTGGTGGTACACGTTATACCGAGATTTTAAGAGCTCACTTCGGTGTTGTTTCTCCTGACGCTCGTCTTCAACGTCCGGAATATCTCGGTGGCAGCTCCTCACCTATTAATATCAATCCCGTTCAGCAAACATCTGCTACAGATTCAACATCTCCGCAAGGTAATCTTGCTGCCTTTGGTCTTACGTCTAGTAAAATCCACGGTTTCACAAAATCCTTCGTCGAGCACGGCTATATTATTGGCCTCGTTAATGTTCGTGCAGATTTAACCTATCAACAAGGTTTGCAGCGTCTTTGGTCTCGTCAAACCCGTTTTGATTTCTATTGGCCAGCTCTTGCTCACCTCGGTGAACAAGCTGTCCTTAACAAAGAAATTTATGCTCAAGGTACTGCTGCAGATGATGATGTTTTTGGTTATCAAGAACGTTATGCCGAATATCGTTACTATCCGTCTTTGATTACTGGTAAATTCCGCTCTACCTATGCCCAGCCTCTTGATATGTGGCACTTATCTCAAAAATTCGATAGCCTGCCTACTCTATCCGCTCAGTTTATCGAAGATAATCCGCCTGTATCTCGTGTAATTGCTGTGCAAGATGAACCACAGTTCTTACTTGATACTTATTTTAGTCTTAACTGTGTACGTCCAATGCCTGTGTACAGTGTGCCTGGGTTAGTAGATCATTTCTGATTTTCAATTTTAGATCTAACAATCATGGCCGTTTTCTCCCGGGTTTTCTTAAGGTAATTTTTTACACTTTCTTGAAAGCGAGGTGTTAAACTGTAATGTCTTGGATATCTTCTGCTATCGGTGCCGTTGGCTCCCTATGGGGCCAATCGTCCGCTAATTCTGCTGCTGCTTCTATGGCTCGTGAAAATCGTGAATGGCAAGAGTATATGTCAAACACTGCTCATCAGCGTGAAGTTAAAGACTTGCGTGCAGCTGGTCTTAATCCAATATTGTCCGCTATGGGCGGTTCTGGTGCTTCTACTCCTGCCGGCTCTACTTCCCAGTTTGGTAACATAGCCGGCTCTATGCCTGAATCTGCTAATGCTGCTGAAGGATATCGTCTGCAGCGTAAAATGCAAAATGAACAATTCAAGGTCATGGCTACTCAGTCAGATCTAAATAAAGAGCTTGAGATTAAAGCCAAAAATGATGGTTTAGCAAGTGCTGCACAGGCCTTTAAGCTTTCTGCTGATCGTGATTATACTTTTAAAATGACTTCTTGGCTTGACAGGCTTAATGAAAATTCTATTGCTAATGCTAGAGCGCTTACGGCTGCACAGGTTGCTAATTATGGCGCACAAGCGCAAGCAGCGCTTATGAACGCATCAAGTAATGCTACAGGTGTTTATAATCTTGGTATTCTTCAAGGTTTACAAGGTGAAAATTGGAAGTATCGTAATCTTCGTGATAAAGCTGGCACTGGTTGGTATACCAATAAAAATGAATATCCTGGTGCTGATTCTTGGAATGATATTGGCGAAGCTATTGGACGGTTTAATCCGTTTAAGAAATATACTGGTTAAGGAGGTGATAACTTGAATAAATGGTTTACTGCTTTAGTTACAGCTATAGCTGCAGCTGCTAGTTATCTGTTAGGCCTTAATGGTAAATTTTAGTAAAGAGGTGATTTATTGTGGCAAGACGCAGACGTCTTACACGCCGTGGTTCTCGTAGGTTATTCAGTAAAACAGCTTCTCGCACTCGTAAGCGTAATCTTCGTGCTAGGCCTATGCGTGGAGGCTTTAGAATCTAAATGACTTGTTATCGTCCGCTGATGGCATGGCGTAACCCTAATGCAATTAATCCTGAGACTGGAAAAGCTGCTATATTGTTTAGTCCGCCAGAAAACTGGAGAGATTGCGAACCTATTAAGGTTCCTTGTGGTCAGTGCGTTGGTTGTCGGTTAGAGAGGTCTCGTCAATGGGCAATGAGATGTGTACATGAAGCTTCTCTTTATGATAAAAATTGTTTTATCACGCTTACATTTGACGATGAGCATATATCTCGTGATGGTAGTTTGCATTTAGAGGATTTCCAAAAGTTTATGAAACGTCTTCGCAAAAAATTCGGTGAAGGCATAAGATTTTTTCATTGTGGTGAGTACGGGACGCTTAACCAGCGTCCTCATCACCATGCTATATTGTTTAATTTTGATTTTCCTGATAAGGAATTATGGAGTGTGAGAGATAATGTTAAGCTCTATCGCAGTAGCTCTCTTGAGCGTCTCTGGCCTTATGGCTTTAGCACTATTGGCGACGTTTCTTTTGAGTCTGCTGCTTATGTGGCTAGGTATTGCCTTAAAAAGGTCACTGGAAGCGTGGCCGAAAGCCACTACCAAGGGCGAAAGCCCGAATATACGACCATGAGTCGCCGTCCTGGTATCGGGCGCGAATGGTTTTTAAAATACAAAAATGATATATTTCCTAATGATAAATGTGTTATTAGAGGTAATTTAGTATGTCGTCCGCCCCGTTACTATGACAAGATTTATGATAGTTTAGATCCAATTAGTTTTGAGAAAATACGCTCAAAGCGTAAGGTTGAGGCTCTTAAACAGTCTCAAATTCTTGATTATGTTCGTCTTAATGTAAAAGAGAAAGTAAAAAAATTAAAGCTGAAGCAGTTGCCTCGGCCTATTGAAATGTGAGGTATTTACTATGAAAATATATGCTGTGTATGATAAGAAAGCTATGTCTTTTGATTCTATTATTTCTCTTGAAAATGATGTTCAAGCTTCTCGTTCGTTTGATCAGGCTGTTAATGATCCTTCTACTACTCTTTTTAAGTATCCTTCCGATTTTGCTTTGTACTACCTTGGTGAATATGATTCTAGTTCTGGCGCTATTATTTCTTCCGATATCCCAGTTCTTAAACATGAAGCTATGGAGTTTGTTCGTAAGTCGGCTGTAGGCGAAGGTCACGAAGTCTCCGAGCCTACAACGACTTTGCCCGCGGCAGGCGCTGAGGAGTGATAATATGCCTAAATTCAGAACTGCTTATGATAGAGACCTTGTAGAAGGTATTACCTTTGATGAGCCTAGTATGGCTCAACAGCACTTTAAAGATGAGTGCGATGTTAATAACATTCTTCGTAAGTATGAGTCAACTGGTTTAGTTACCCATGTGGCGAACGGTACGCCGTCTTACGGCGATTTTTCGTCCGTCTTGGAGTTCCAGCAAGCACAGAACATTTTAATCGAAGCACAGGACGCTTTTGACGCTCTCCCAGCCTCTTTGCGTAAACGCTTTGACAATGACCCCGCTGTTATGTTAGAGTTTATAGAGAACCCTGACAACAGAGAGGAGGCTGAAAAACTTGGGTTGCTTAATAAATCTATTAATAGCACTGGTGATTCTAATGACGTTATTCCTCCTAAGTTGTCTGAGGTAGAACCCCCGAAAGAGGGGTCGGAACAGTTACCTACTTGATGTAACTGTTCCGACTGACACCTTTTAGGTATTTATGCAAGATTTTGAATAAAATTCTCAATAAATGCCTTTTTTATAAAGTGTCAGTTTATGGCGTAGCCTGCAATAAAATTTCCCTGTTATATATATTATGTAAAGCAGCTACATAAAGATTATAAACCGCAACACGGCCATCGGCAAGTATTAACGATATTTTTGATACAGTTAAACTCTATAACGTAAATATTTAACATAAATCCACATATATGCGTAAATTTCTCTTTTAAGCTGTTTTAATCGATTGTATTATAACTTCTATTCAATTTGTTTTTCACTTGCCTTAAAAACGATTTATGACGATGTATTTTTAGATAAAAACACCTGGATAATATTTTAAGACTTATTATCCAGGTGTTAGAAAGTATTTTTTAATATTTTTCTTTTAACAAAGAACTTTTGAATAAATTATAGCTGTCGTATTCTTTTTGGATCAAATTTGATTTCATCGTTTTATCTTGTGTAAAATAACATAACAGATTAATTCGATTATCTGCATCAAAGTAAACTTTCTTTTGCCCATGTATAGATAAATCTGTTAAATCGGTTTCTTGAAAAATGTCATAACCAGGTCGGTTGATTTTAGATAAAGTTTGTGGCAAATGTAAATCTACATCATAAGTAAATTGAAGCAGGCAGTTTTCTTTATTGATATCAATATCATGTGTAAAATTTTTAATCTGAACAAACTTTTCTAGTTTTGCTTTTTCACGTGGATTCAAAAACGGTTTGTTCATAAATTCTTCGAACATAATTTTAGTAAAAACAGGATTTTCTAAAAACTGCTTTGGGCCTTGGTCATGAGGACGAGCTGGCTTATATTCTGCCGAAATACCTATAACACCTTCGGAATAAGCTTTTAAAATTTTGCTAAAATCAAAGTCATCAATATTATTAGATTCCACATTCATACCTATTTTGGTAGTTTCAATATTAAATAATTTAGAATCTATATACTCCTTCCCCATCTTTTCCAAGCTGCTGACAGGTAATGCAGCGAAGAAACTGACAGGCATATTTTCCACTTTTTGATTGCTTTGAATGTACAGCCAGTTATGTGGGACTTTGAACTCATTGTTAAAAATACCATCTTTAATAATAAGTTCAGAATTAGATAATTGTGGTTTAAAGAAATTCAGTTTTTTTGTAAACGCTTTAGAGAATTTCTTATATGCACGTTTATCAACTTTATTGTCTGTAAACTTTTGAATAAATTTATCAGCTTTATTTTCTGCAACCACTGTTTCACTTTGTTCTATTGCAGGAAACTCAACATATCCACTGCTTATGTTATATAATTGATTATTTTGTGACAAAATATAAATTTTAGAAATTAAATTGTACTGAGCTGTCATCTGTTTACCATCAGCACTGAATTTAACATAAGGATTATATTTTTGTATATTCTGCTGTTCTTTCCGAGTATAAGCAATTGGCAATTTTATTTCATAATTCAACAGCATATCATTGTTGATTTCTAATGCTGGTATTTTGTTAATCTTTGTTATTTTATAGTTTTTATTACCAGGTAAAGATTGTGGATTATCCTGCATAAGTTTCTGCATATATACTTGTAACTCATTTTGCGGTACAGTAAGATAAGCATAAGCAGGATCAGCTAAGATATCTTTTCCAGCTTTAATATCTTCAGCTATCTTCTTTAAATCACTTTCAAATTTATTGGTAGCAAAAGCTGTTTTCGTATATTTTTCAATAGATTGCTGACTTATAGCTGCTATACCATGCATGCCAGACTTATTGCTGCCTGCCGCAAACAGATCTTTACTGACAATAATAGTGTTATCATCTGGAATATCGACACTGAAACCAGCTTCTTCACTGCGATAGTCGAAAGCATAGCAGCTGGAAAGACTAACCAAGATACCGAATGTGATGATTCCTGAACAGATTGTTTTTCTCATATTTATGTCTCCTTTGCATTCATACTGCTAAGTAAAGGGGCATCAAAATCACTGTAAATCAAGCATCTTAATATTCTCTATGAGTTCTTTAGAAGCTGGTTGTTCTGTATTTCTAAGAGTGGATGTATAAACTACAAGACCACCTTTTTTCTTTGTAAAGAAAATTCTGCCGGTATTGTCGAAATCTTTTTTATCTTTTAAATTAAATGATAGATCGAAATTTATATATCCTATTTTAGGAGTAATATTGACATCAAAATCAAACTTACTGTTTTTATAGTAGCGGCTGCTTTCAATATAGTTTTTTAGCTCTGAAAACAACAACTGCATCTCTGCTTTAGTAGCTTCTGGATTTTCTAAATAAGCAGCTGTCTCAAATTCTTTTGTTTCACAGGAAACTGACCATACGCTTTCTGTTAGTAAAGCCATCCATGACGCTATATTTTCTTCGGAAACATTATCAGCTATTTTCTCTTTATCTAAGTCATTCGCTTCCAAATTTTGAGTTTTTTCCTTAATTTTTTCCAAGGTTTCCAACGGTAAGGCAAAAGTCAAACAAGCTTTCGGATTATCAGAAAAGTAACTTTGAACATAATACCAATTTTCAGGAAGATCAAATCTAAATTTTCCTATTTTATCAGTGTAAATTAATGTATTAGTATTTGCAGAAGGTTTTGTTATTAACACACCTTTTCGATACTCGTTACGTACTGATTCAGCTGATACTTCAGACTCTTTTTGGCTGTTTAAGACTTTGGTACTGATTACGTATAATCTGTTATTTGCAGAAAGCAAATCGATTGAACATAAATATGAATTTTTATCCTTAATTTCGTTTTCCATATTTTCAGTAAACTGCATATTTAAACTTTTTCTGCCATGGATTTTTTGAGTTTGAATATTAAAAGCAACATCATTGGGCAGCTGTTTAATAAAAGGTTTATCTGAAGGCCAGTAGAGAACAGGATCCAATAATTTAAGACTGGCTTTTTGAGGATCAATACCAGAACGTTCCAATAATTCAATTGCCGTATAATCATCATTAAAAGCATCTGTAGTGAAATTTTCTTCTAATAAATCTGATGCCTGTTTTTGATTCAGGCTATAAACGTAAATAAAATTACCATTAGGCTGCATTCCACCATAAAAATTTTTACTTACAATGTTTATTTCCTGTTGTGGTATGTTTATTTTAAAGCCAGCTTCAGGATTACGATATTCTTTTGCATAACCGATATTTAGTAATGACAATTGAATTAACAGGGATAGAAATATCAAGAATTTTATCACTTTACCACCTCGTTAATTATTTTGTAATAATTTCAACCATCATACCACTGTCTAAATTGCATGCATTAGCTTCGTCAGTATCAATATGTACTTCATCAGCATTCCCTTCACCGGCACGCACTAAAACATTATTCATAATTAAAGCACGTTCTCCATTTGTTTGGATAGAAACGATATCGCCATCTTTTAAACCATATGTTTCTGCTGTTTCAGGATATAAATGGATATGCCGTGCAGCTATAATAACACCTTCTGTAATTTCTACTTCACCTTTAGGTCCTACTAATTTTCCTCCAGCAGATTCTTTAATATCTCCAGAATTTCGAATTGGAGGATTCAGACCTACTTTTCTGGCATCAGTAAAAGATAGCTCCAGTTGTGTATATTTACGCAAAGGACCGATGATCCTTAATTTCATCTCACCTTTAGCAGTTACTAAAGTAATCTGCTCTTCCGAAGAATACTGTCCCGGTTGTCCAATATATTTTTTTGGGTGTAATTCAGACCCTTCACCAAATAAAATGTTCATATGCTCGCGGCATAAATGAGCATGACGTGCAGAAACTCCTAATACTAACGGAAATTGCATTTTATTCACCTCGAAGAAAATTTTTTAATATAAAACTTATCTTACTTATTTTAACATATCATAGAAGTTTTTACCATTCTGAAGTTAAGTAAAATAAAAACAAATATGAATAGAAAATTAAAAATATCCGGCAAATTTTTGCCGGATATTTTATACGGTTATTATTATCAGAGAAAGAAATTTTTAATTAATGTTTTGACAAATATTCATCAATTGCCAGAGCTGCTTTTTTACCGGCTCCCATAGCAGAAATTACTGTTGCCGCACCAGTAACTATATCGCCACCGGCAAAAACACCAGGAATAGATGTAGCACCTTCTTCATTAGCAACAATATTGCCGCGTTTATTAGTTTCCAGTTCAGGTGTTGTTTGTTTGAGTAAAGGATTAGGCCCTTGGCCTATCGCCATAACTACCATATCAACATCAAGAACATATTCTGAACCTTTGATTTCTACAGGAGAGCGCCGTCCTGATGCATCAGGTTCACCAAGTTCCATTTTTATACATTCCATACCATTAACCCAGCCCTTATCATTTCCGAGAATACGGGTAGGATTATTGAGCAGTCTCAGTTCAATGCCTTCCTCTTTAGCATGGCCTATCTCTTCTTTGCGAGCCGGCATTTCGTCTTCGCTACGGCGATAAACTATATATACCTGTTCAGCGCCAAGACGTTTTGCTGTACGCGCGGCATCCATAGCAACGTTTCCAGCACCGACAACGGCAACATTTTTACCTACATATACAGGAGTTGCAACATTAGGAAATTGGTATGCACGCATTAAATTAACTCTAGTAAGAAATTCATTTGCAGAATAGACTCCATTTAAATTTTCGCCATCTATATGCATGAAATGTGGCAATCCAGCACCTGTACCTACATAAACGGCACTGAATCCTTCTTCATCCATTAATTCTTTGATGGTGAAGGTTCTGCCAATGACGGCATTAGGGATTATTTTTACCCCCAAATCTTTTAAGGCGTCAATTTCGTGTTTTACAATTTCTTTCGGCAAGCGAAATTGTGGAATACCATACATTAAAACTCCACCTGGAGCATGAAGAGCCTCATACATAGTAACATCATAGCCCATTTTCGCAAGATCTCCTGCAGCTGTTAAACCTGAAGGACCACTGCCAACAATTGCTATCTTTTTATCTTTTGATGAATCTATATCAGTTTTGGTGATATCAATTCCCTGCTCACGAGCATAATCTGCAACAAAGCGTTCGAGACGTCCGATAGCAACGGATTCTCCTTTGATACCTAAAACGCATTTACTTTCACACTGATTTTCCTGAGGACAAACGCGTCCGCAAACAGCTGGTAAACTATTTTTACGTTTCAGGATAGTTATAGCTTCATTTAATTTACTTTGAGCAATAGCTTGAATAAAAGCTGGTATTTCTACATTAACCGGACAACCTTCAACGCAGCGCGGTTTAGGACAATTTAAGCAACGCTGTGCTTCATCGATAGCAGTTGCCATATCATAACCAAGCGCTACCTCTTCAAAATTTTTATTTCTTATATCAGCCGGTTGTTCCGGCATAGGATTTCTCATTCCTCCACGCATTTGCAATGACCTCCGCAGCTATATTCAAGCATTTCCTGACCTTTATACATTTGCTGACGCTGAACAAGATTAGCAAAATCTACTAAATGTGCGTCAAATTCCGGGCCGTCAACACATGCAAATTTATTTTCATCCCCTACCCTGACACGACACCCACCGCACATTCCGGTTCCGTCAACCATAATAGTATTTAAACTTGCAGTAGTCGGAGTTCCATAGGGTCGGGTAGTTTCTGCAACATTCTTCATCATAATAACAGGTCCAATAGCCAAGACTAAATCAATTTTTTCACCGGCTTCAAGCATTGCTTTCAGAGGATCTGTAACAAAGCCTTTCTGACCAGCACTTCCATCATCAGTAGTAATAATCAATTCATCACTGACAGCTTCCATTTTTTCTTTAAAAATAATCAGATCTTTATTGCGGGCACCGATAATAGAAATGACTTTATTACCCAATTTATGATAAGCACGAGCAATGGGATAAACCGGTGCAACGCCGATACCGCCACCAACGCAAACAACAGTACCGAATTTACCCATATGTGAAGGCATTCCTAATGGGCCAAGAACATCTAAAATTTCATCACCAACAATAAAAGTTTCACAAAGATGTGTTGTAGTATTGCCTACTGTTTGCACAATCAAAGTTATTGTCCCTTTTTCACGATCAAAATCAGCTATAGTCAAAGGGATACGTTCGCTGTTTTCATCTGTACGAATCATAACAAATTGACCGGGTTGGCATTTATGAGCTATCATTGGCGCTTCAATAATAAATTCATAAACAGCAGGTGCTAAATTGTTTTTTACAAGTATTTTTGCCACTCTCGTCACTCCTAAAGTTTTTTTGCTTTATCTAGTTAAGCGATGGCCTCGCATATTGGCCTCCGCATAAATTTTTTCTACATCCATTTCCAACAGTTCGCCATTTTTCATTAAAACTTTACCGTTGACAATAACTGTATCAGCATCAGTTGCGCTTGCAGCATAAACCAGTAAAGAAACACGATCATGGCGTGGATACCAATAAGGCTTCTGCATATCGTAAAGAACAATATCAGCTTTCTGACCTACCTCAATTTCTCCTACATCAGTAAATCCCAAAGCCGAAGCACCTTGTTTAGTTGCCAATTTTAAAGCTTCCTGGGCGGGAATAAGCAATGGATCACCGCTTATTCCTTTATGAAGCATAGCTGCCAGACGGCACTCTTCTAAAAGATCCAAATTATTATTGCTGGAAGTTCCATCAGTACCTAAACCGACTATAATACCACGTTTAAGCATTGCCGGCACTGGAGCAATACCGCTGGCCAGCTTTAGATTGCTCTGCGGATTATGTGCTACACGGACTTTTTTATCAGCCATTATATCCAAGTCTGCTTCACTTACATGCACGCAATGTGCAGCTAAAGTTCCGCAATCAAACATATCTAAACTATTCATTAGTTTTATAGGTGTCATATTGTGCTCTTTTACACAATCACTTACTTCTCCTGCCGTTTCACATAAATGCATATGAATTTCCGCATTCAATTCACCGGCTTTAGCTACAACTTTCTTTAAATATGAGACAGGACAAGTATAGGGAGCATGAGGACCAAACATTACTCTAATACGGCCATCAGCTTTTCCATGCCAGTTTTTAAAAAGCATTTCATTATCCTGCAGTTTTTCATCAGCATCTGGTGTAAGTCCAACCAGACCACGGCTTAAAGAAGCACGAATACCAGTTTCATTCACTGCCTGGGCAACTTTATCCATTGCAAAATACATATCTGCAAAACATGTAGTTCCTGTTTTAAGCATTTCTGCGATTGAAAGCATTGTGCCCCAATAGATATCTTCATCATTTAATCCCGCTTCTGCAGGCCAGATTTTATTTTGCAGCCAGTCCATCAATACCATATCGTCTGCGTAACTGCGCAATAAAGTCATAGCAGCATGTGTATGAGTGTTTACCAGACCAGGCACTGCAATCTTATCAGAAGCATTGATTATTTCGGCATTTTCAAAACCTGTCGGCATTTCTTTACTGATAACACTGATAGTGTCATTATCAATGCCTAAAAAATATTTTTCGTTATCGGGAGCAGAAATTATTTCTACATTTTTTATTAGTAATTTACTCAAGTACTTCATCTCCCTTTTCTATTTGGCGTTTAGAATAATGCTGCTTGTAGAAATCATGCATTATAGCAATGTCTGATTCCGGTAATAATTTAGCACCGCCCATAGTTTCACAAATACAATAAATATGTGCTGCTTTCTCAACTATTTCAGCAGCCATTAAAGCAGTTTCTAAAGAATTTCCCCAGCATACAACTCCATGGTTAGCTAGTAATGCAGCTTTTTTATTTTGTAAAGCTATTAAGGCATTTTCAGCTAATACTTTTGTTCCCGGTAACGCATATTCGGCAACGTCCACACTACCGCCTATTATTTGCACCAGATCTTCAATTAACGCCGGTATCGATCTATGCAGCGCAGCGCAGGCACTGGCATAAACACTATGTGTATGAACTATGGCTTGTGCTGCAGGTATAGCATTATAGATTGCCAGATGCAGAGGTGTTTCTGATGAAGGAATCAAAGCTCCCTTTATTTTATTACCTTGCATATCCACAACAACAATATCTTCAGTATTTAAGCTGTCATAACTACGTCCAGATGGTGTTATTGCACAACGTGAAGTATCTATTTTTATACTTAGGTTTCCCCAAGATCCTGCAATCATTTTTTGCTCGACCATTTTTATGCCTGCAGTAACTATTTGTCTACGAGCCGCATCAATAATGAGATCATCCTGCAAGATTAACACTTCCTTTAGGCCTGGTGCAGATATGTTTCCTGTTCCTGCGTTAACTTATCAATACCTACACCCATAGCTTGTAATTTAAGCGCAGCAATTTCTGTATTCAACTCTTCTGGTAAAACATAAAGTTTATTTTCAAGTTCATTTTTATGTTCCAACAGATATTTCATTGCTAAAAACTGCATCGCAAAAGAAAGATCCATTACTTCTACAGGGTGTCCATCGCCGCAGGCCAGATTTACAAGACGGCCTTCTCCCAATAAATTTATTTTGCGGCCATTTGACATCGTAAAAGTTCTGATATTTTTTCTAACCTCATACGACGGTTCTACAGTTAATTCTTCAAGATGTTTGATGTTTATTTCAACATCGAAATGACCAGCATTGCTAAGAATGGCTCCATCTTTCATAACAGCAAAATGTTCTTTTGTGATAACATCTTTACAGCCGGTAACGGTAACAAAGAAATCGCCATATTTAGCAGCTTCCTGCATAGGCATTACTCTGAACCCATCAAAAACAGCTTCTATCCCTTTAATAGGGTCTATTTCAGTAACTATAACATTAGCTCCTAATCCTTTAGCACGCATTGCTACACCTTTGCCGCACCAGCCATAACCAGCAACGACTACTGTTTTTCCTGCAACAGAAAGGTTTGTAGTGCGCATAATACCATCCCAAGAAGATTGGCCAGTGCCATAACGATTATCGAAAAGATATTTGCAATAAGCATCATTAACTGCAATCATGGGGAAAGCCAACTTACCGTTATTGGATAAAGCCTTTAAACGATGCACGCCAGTAGTAGTTTCTTCGCTGCCGCCAATAAGTTTGGCAACCAAATTTTTGCGTTCACCGTGCAGCATATTGACAAGATCCCCGCCATCATCAATGATAAGATCAGGCTCAACATCTAATGCTTTGCTGAGATACATATCGTATTCTTTATCAGTACAGTTATGGGTTGCAAAAACAGTAACACCGCTATCAGCTAACGCTGCAGCTACATCATCCTGAGTAGACAGCGGATTGCTGCCGGTTACCACTACATTAGCGCCAGCA
>ENA-ORUX01001028-ORUX01001028.1-human-gut-metagenome-genome-assembly--contig:-NODE-1028-length-23154-cov-36.318802_pt1 | contig 23154 bp, 16 predicted proteins | sample MGYA00242087_ERZ509225 | MGnify/ENA primary metagenome ERZ509225 (study PRJEB26280, sample SAMEA2338864) | human gut metagenome | biome: human gut; feature: human-associated habitat; material: faeces... | reverse complement strand
AAGGTGTAATTCAGCTTCAAGTTGAAATCCATAAAGTCATGCTTGGCAATGGCCGTATGGCGGTTAACGCTGGGCTCGGCCGCAGCCACCTGCATAGCCGCCTTTGGCCTTTCGCCCATAAGTCTTTTAAACAGGGATTTCAGTCTCTTAGGGCAACGCCCCGAGGCTGCCCCTTCGTCGTCAGGCTGAGTTATCTGCGCTATCTCTATCAGCGTCAGCTCCACCAGCAGTCTCTTGTTGCTGCTCTGGCGGTAGTTTATGTCGCAGTCGTTGATAATACGCAGCGCCTTATACAGAAACGCCGAACTGCATTTGGCAGCCTGCGCCTTGTATTTCTCCGTCTGCGATGCACTCGCCTGCAGCAGCGGCAGCGTCTGTTCGTCCTTGGCCATCATCACGTTGCGCACGTGCACCGCCAGTCCGTTTATCAGGTGTCCGCCGTCGAAGCCCTTGTTTATTATGTTGTTCAGCAGCACCATCACGTCTGCCGCCTTGTTCTCCAGGCACAGGTCGATGATGTTAAAGTAGTTGTCGGCGTCAAGCACATTCAGGTCCTCAATCACCTTTTTATATGTGATGTTGCCCTGACAGAAACTTGCCGCCTGGTCGAACACCGACAGCGCGTCTCTCATTCCGCCGTCGGCCTTCTCCGCTATCACGTTCAGCGCCTCCTCCTCATAAGTTATGCCTTCCTTCTCGGCCACCATCTTCAGGTGGTTGATGATGTTGGGCACCGTCATGCGCTCAAAGTCATAAATCTGACAGCGCGATATGATGGTAGGCAGAATCTTGTGCTTCTCTGTCGTTGCCAGGATGAATATTACGTGTGCAGGCGGTTCCTCAAGAGTCTTCAGAAAGGCGTTGAATGCCGCTGTCGACAGCATGTGCACCTCGTCGATGATAAACACCTTATATTTACCCACCTGCGGCGGTATTCTTGTCTGTTCCATCAGAGCTTTGATGTTCTCCACCGAGTTGTTGCTGGCAGCGTCGAGCTCAAAGATGTTATACGAGCGCTGTTCGTTGAACGCCTTGCAGCTTTCGCATTCGTTGCAGGCCTCACCTTCAGCAGTAGGGTTCTGGCAGTTGATGGCCTTGGCAAAGATACGTGCGCATGTAGTCTTGCCCACGCCTCTTGGTCCGCAGAACAGGTAGGCATGAGCCAGCTTTCCGCTCTTCACTGCGTTTTTCAGCGTAGTGGTAAGAGCCGCCTGTCCCACAACCGAGTCGAAGGTCATAGGTCTGTATTTGCGCGCAGAAACAATATATTCTTTCATAATACAAAAAATCAAAGCGAAGATAACGTCCTCATTGCGTGTGCGTAATCTTCAAGCCATGCTTGAATGTTATGCAGAGATGCCGCATATCTTATGCAAAGATATCGCAAATCGAATGCAGAATCATTAAGCCACGCTTGAATGTTATGCTGAGATGCAGTATATCTTATGCAAAGATATCGCAAATCGAATGCAGAATCATTAAGCCATGCTTAAATGTTATGCTGAGATGCCGCATATTTTATGCAAAGATACTTCAAATCGTACGAAAAACAAAATCTTATCAAATGTTTTGATTTATGTCTGACGTTTTTGTGGTTCTTGTTAGAAATTAAATAAGCACAACGTTTGATGTTATTACAGCGGATCTGCGCTCCATGAGCTTTGATGGTTATCATCGGTAGTTAGAGTAGTTAAAGAAGTTATCGCCAACGGAGTTGGCTAGGAGTTAGAGTCATATGCAAACTTAGTACGTGTTTAAGTGAAGAATGAAAAGTGAAGAGTGAAAAATCCAAATGCATTGTCGTCTTTTTTCGCAAGCACTACGTTGCTAATGTGCCGGCGGATCTGTGCTCCGCCGGAATGAAATATCAGGATCTGCGATCCGATTACTTCCTATTTCTGTCATTATCATGCTGTCTTATGCTAGCTTAGCATTCGTATTTTTAGACATTTAGATTTTTAACTTTTAATTTTTAATTTTCGCCAGAACTGTCCGATTACTTCCTATTTCTGTCATTATCATGTTGTTTTAAGCTCGCTTATACATTTTGATTTTTCACTTTTAGTTACGCTTTTGCGTCAGCTTTTCACCTAAACAAGCGGTATTTTAAGCGGATCAGGAGATCCTTATATTTAATTCCGGCGGAGCGCAGATCCGCCGGCACATTAGTCTTGTTGGTTATTATCAATTGCAATGCATTGGCAATAGCCACAGGACATTTGGATTTTTCACTATTTATTCTTCACTCTTCACTTAAATATGCTCTTCACTTTCGTAAGACGCACTACGTTGCTAATGTGCCGGCTGATTTGCAATTGTCGTGCAAGTGAGAGCAGAAGCAAATCTCATTTGGTTATGCCGAGCGCAGCCGACAATCAATAGAATTAATCTGCCGGAATTGAATATCAGGATCTGTGATCCGATTACTTCCTATTTTGCGTTATCATGTTGTTTTAAACTCGCTTAGACATTTAGATTTTTAACTTTTAATTTTTAATTTTCGCCAGAACTGTCCGATTACTTCCTATTTCGTATCATGTTGTTTTATGCTAGCTTAGCATTTGTATTTTCACTTTTAATTTTTTTCGTTCCTTACTTACTTTCGTAAAAACAGCGGTATTTTAAGCGGATCAGGAGATCCTTATATTCAATTCCGGCGGAGCGCAGATCCGCCGGCACATTAGTCTTGTTGATTATTGACGCAAGCATTACTTTTGCACATGGATTTTTCACTCTTCGTTCTTCACTCTTCACTTAAATATGCTCCTAGCCAACTCCGTTGGCGATAACTCCTCTAACTACTTTAACTCCCAATGACAATACCCGACAAGGCATTTGGATTCTTCACTCTTAATTCTTCCCTCTTCACTTAGAAAATGCTTCTTTAACTCCCAATTACAATACCATTATTGTCTGTGGCTCTCAGCACCTTTGTTTTCTCTTGATGCAAATGAACCATTATGCACCAAGGCGGTTGGTTGCTGGATGCTTGTGCCTGTAAATTCTTTTATGTCAGATGCTTACGTGCATGCGTTGTTGTCTGTTTTTTCGTTTTGTTTGTTCCGCCTACAGTACGGCTTCAAAAAAAATGCCGCTTTTGTTTACTTATTTATATAAAAAATATTACTTTTGCACCGGTGTTTCACATATTATATAATAACGTGGGGCATCATAAAAGAGCAAACATAAACCGGACTTTCATGGACGGAAATGTAAATTCGAACGACAATCTTGCGACGGCTAATAATGACGCTGGCGACGCCGTAGGCGTATCTCAACCTTTCAGATGGTACGTCGCGATAGTCAGCAATAACACCGAAAAAGTGTGTGCCGAAAAGATAGCTGCATTGGGCTACGACACATACGTTCCTACACAAAAAGAGCTGCGCCGCTGGAAGAACGGGCGCCGTAAAATCATCGACCGTATTGTTATTCCTGCAGCCGTCTTTGTGCGCTGCACCGAGGCCGACCGTCGCCATCATGTTGTCAACCTTCCTTTCGTAAAGCGCTTCATGGTCAACCGCGCCGCTGCCACCAACCAATACGGCTGGCATCCCGTAGCCATCGTGCCCGACCGTGAAATAGAGAAGCTCCGCTTTATCCTTTACAACTCCGACGCCGCCATCACTATCGAGCCCCTGCCGCTGCGTCTTGGCGACAAGGTGCGTGTTGTGCGCGGCAAACTCCTTGGACTAGAAGGCAACATCGTAAGATGCGAAAGCCACGACTCTGCCGATGCCGCCAACCTCGACATCGTAGTGCAGCTCGACATCCTCGGCTGCGCCCGCATGAACATATCGCCAACGGATCTGGAGAAAATAGGGAAATGATTTATAATTCATAATTCACAATTCATAATTCACAATTGGGTTAGCTAATTAATGTGCCGGCGGATCTGCGCTCCGCCGGAATAAAGTATAAGGATCTGTGATCCGCTTAAACTACCGCTTGTTTAAGTAAAAAGCAGATGCAAAAGCGCAATCAGGCCTTGCGCATTAAAAATTAAGAAAGTTAGTCTTGCAGTTGACGTAAAGCAATAAAGGCACATGGCTTTAACTAATGTTCCGGCGGAAGTAATCGGATCTCAGATCCTGATACTAAATTCCGGCAGATTAATTCTATTGATTGTCGGCTGCTCTCGGCATAACCAAATGAGATTTGCTTCTGCTCTCACTTGCACGACAATTGCAAATCAGCCGGCACATTAGCAACTAGGAAGTAATCGGATCACAGATCCTTATATTTAATTCCGGCAGATTGCAAATCAGCCGGCACATTAGCAAACGTAGTGCATCTTACGAAAGTGAAGAGTGAAGAACGAAGAGTGAAAAATCCAATTGCTTTGTTGGTCTGTTTCACACGTACTACGTTTGCATATGGCTCTAACTCCTAGCCAAGGCTGTTGGCGATAACTTCTTTAACTCCTCTAACTACTGAGAAACAAAATAGGAAGTAATCGGATCACAGATCCTTATATTTAATTCCGGCAGATTAATTCTATTGATTGTCGGCTGCGCTCGGCATAACCAAATGAGATTTGCTTCTGCTCTCACTTGCACGACAATTACAAATCAGCCGGCACAATAGCAAACGTAGTGATTGTGACAATAATCAACAAGGCATATGACTCTAACTCCTAGCCAACTCCGTTGGCGATAACTCCTATAACTACTTTAACTCCTGACAAGAAGCTCATGGAGCACAGATCTGCCGGTACAATACGATTGGCGAAACAAAAGCCTCCCCACGGGGGAGGTTTGGTGGGGCTCTTATTTTTCCCTCTCTACCACCATATACATCCGTCCGCGACTGGTTGTTTTCTGTTTAAAGCCAAGTTTTTTCATGGCTACGCCCACTTTGATGGTCGAGAGGGCACGTTTGATGAAGATGTTGATATGCTCAATGATATTCGTGGCGTTCACCAGCTTATACGGCTCGTTCTCCAGCGGCAGCCTGTAGTAGGTCACTATCAGCTCCTCTTCAACGTTAGGCACCTCGAACGACTTTATGTGGCGCGCCATGGTGTTAATCTCCGACCCGTTAAACCAGTAAGCCATGCCGCTGCGCCATAGTGCCAGCGCCTGACTGTATATGCCCTGGTAGTCATACCTCACGGTGCGCGGGTCGTCGATATAGTCCGCCTCAAAGGGCAGCCAGCGGCGGTTGCCCGTCTGATCCGTCAGAAACTGCATGTTGTTGCCCGTGCCGCAGAACGAGGCTATGTGCGCCCTGTTCTCCTTATACCTGCTGTAAGCCGCCCTCTCGTTTATCGTCTTCGTCGTTACGAGAGCCTTCAGCTGGTTCAGTTCCGGCGTGCGCATCGAGTCGATCTCTTCAAGACAAATGATAGCATATTCCGCCAGCGACAGCCTGTCGTCCTTCGTCATCGTGTCGCTGTTGGTCTTAGTATAAAAATACGGCCGCAGCTCCTCCGGCAGCAGATAGTTGAAAAACGTGGTCTTGTATATGCCCTGACGGCCTATCAGCACCATTATCACGTTGTTCACCACCTCCTTGTCGAGCAGCGACGCCACCATGGCCACGAGCCATTTTCTGAAACACATGTCAAACAGGCCCTGCGGGTCTTCGGTGTCATCCCATAAGTCGCCCTTTCTGACGTGCACCATAGCCGTCAGCGTGCCAATATGGTCAGTGGTGCCGTCCCATTCGGGCAGATTGTCTAAATACTCTTTAAACGGGTTCCATTCAGCCACGTAGTCAGACAGAATCACGTTGTGCAGGTCGATGCTCCTTACGTGCAGTCCTGCCTTGTTCATGGCCGACCACAGCGAGTTCTCCAGCCTGTCGGTTACTTCCAGCCATCTGTCGCTGCCTTCTGTCTTATATTCGGTCTTGCGTGTAATCACGTTAAACCTGAACGCTGCGTGCTCATCCAGAAACTTCTCGATAGCAGTTATGTCCACGCCTTTGGCGCGGTCGTTGGCATCGCTTTTCTCAATCTTCTGCACCCTCATCGAGGCGTGTTCGGCAGTGTGGGCAAAGCACGACTTCATTATCGCCCTCACGCTTGTGCTGTCATAGTCGCTGAAGTGCTCCACAGCCCATTGCGTGGCTTCGTCCTCGTTCACGCCGAGTCTGTTGAGATAATAACCCGCCTTCGACACATATCTGTTGTATGAACCCTTGCAGTATCTCACGCCCTCGCGTTCCAGCTGCTTCTCTACAGCCCTCACGGCACGCTCAAGCGTAGTGTGATACTTTCTGTCGGTGCCCTTCTTTGCGGCAGCCTTCTTTTCGGGCAGCTCAATCGCTATAGGCTCGCTGCTAGTGTTCAGCGTCGCCTCTGCGTCATGACATATCACCGACAGCCGTCCAAGGTTCTTACACTGTCCGTCGGCCTCGCATCCCAGCAGGCGTGCGAAGTATTCGTTGCCCGTCCTGAATGCTGCGCCGTATATAGTGCTCATCTCGTTGGCAGTCATCTTGTCGGTCAGTCTGGTGCCCTTCACCTCATATCTGAACAGCACCCTCAGTCCGTTGCCCGATATCGTCTTATACACCATCATGGCATGTCCGTCGTCAGTCAGCGTCTTTCTGGCGCTCTCTACGTCTGCCACATGGTCAAAGTCGCACATACCCACGCCTGTCAGACAAACAAAGTTCTCCGGTCTTCTGCCGCCGTCGCATATCACGGCAGGCGTAAATGCCGGCATATGTTTCTTTATCTTCTGGGCGTCATCCTCCAGTTTGCAGCTTTTATAGTATCTGTATTTCTCGGTGTTCTCTGCCAGTGTGCTTGTGGTAACAATGTTAAAAATCTCTTGCCATTCAATGTTCCGGCATTCCTGGCTGTACATGTTTTTGAAGATAGTAGATTGCATATTATTCTTTTAGATTTAGTTTTTTGCCACGCAGACTGTCTGCGATGGCCACAAATATATAACAACATTTTGCAGCATTAATAAAATTGTCCCCACGGGGACAAAAAGTTTTTTAAAGACAGGAGATTTATAAATAAAGACACAAAGGAGAAGCTCTACAAGGCTATTGTGCCGGCTGATTTGCACGAGTTGTTGAGCATAGCGAAAAATCCGACGGTAGATATTATCAGAACCGAAGGTCAGCGTAGCTAATTTTCAATCCGCTTAAAATACCGCATATTTAAGTGAAGAGTGAAGAACGAAGAGTGAAAAATCCAAATGTCTTGCTATGAAAAGAATCAACGAAGCATTTGACTCTAACTCCTAGCCAACTTGTTGGCGATAACTTCTTTAACTCCTTTAACTCCCGACTCGAAAGCACATATCCGCCGGAACAAAGGTTAATGCTAACTTATAGCCCGAATGGCTACACTTCAGTAACCGTGGGTGTGGCACCCACGGCCTGTAACAATGCCAACTATGAGCACCCGAAGTTGTGCTATATTGTAGCAACTACCGGACATAAGAGCAAACAAGGAAGCAGGCTTGCGCAATTAAAAATTAAGAAAGTTAGTCCTGCAGCAGACGTGAAGCAATAAAGGCACATGGCTAAACAAAAGCCTCCCCACGGGGGAGGTTTGGTGGGGCTTTTTAATTCACGCAGTGATAGGCTAGTAACCTGCTCTATAAACTCCTTACGCGCGCGCCCGAGGAATATAAGTGTTAATATCCATTTTGGATGAGACAAAAAACAAATATTATATAAAAGTTACGAAACCTACTTACCACCCTATCACACTCTGGTGCCTGTTTTGTTGCGATTTCAGAACTTGTGCCGAGTATAAGGTGTTGATAATAAATGATATAAAGTGCTTCGTGATGGCGTGGAGTATATCACTGCAACCTTACAGGCAAGGTTGTCACTTTTATGCGAAAATATGCCGAAAAAAGCGAGTAAAAAAACGTTAACAATGTTAATATCCAAATTTTGGATGACAAAAAATTAACATTCATTATATGTTGAAAATCGACTAAAATGAGCAAAAACGTGATAAGGTTACAGTAAGGTGATTATGTTCTAGATATGTAAAGATAATTCATGTGATTATAACGATAGCAAGTAAAATAATTATGCAAAATGTATGCAAGGAAAATGTTTATACATCTGATATGATTTACATATATTTTACTCCATTCTTATATACATTTATTGTCTTTACTAATTAATAAAGCTTTATGAATTTTGATTTATAATTCATTGAAAAATAATTCTAAATTCAATGATTTATACCTAAGAAATCAATGATTTTTCATAGAATAATAGATATAAATAATAAACAAAAATGAAAACAATAGGTTATGTTTCACAGGCAAATCCTTTTGAGGATAAAAAAGCTTGGAGTGGAACTATATATAGAATCAGAGAAGGCATAGAAAATGCAGGTTACAAAGTTGTTTGGATTCCTTATAATGCGGATACATTTAAACATAAGGTTTTAAAGGGTTTGATAAAACTTCGTTTTGGAAAAAATGTATTGAAAGACCATAATAAATATTATTATAAATTATGTGCAGATACAATAGACATGAAGCTTGTGTCAAAATGTGATTATCTGTTTTTTCCGGGTGGGGCACAAATGGCTGTATATAGAAATTTCAACAAGCCAATAATTTATTACACTGATGCAAATTTTTGTATTATGTTGGATTATTATTGGTATAATTTGCCAAAATGGATTATAAAGCAAGGAAATAAAACAGAGCGTTTAGGCATACAAAATAGCTATATAAACATACGTGCATCTAAATGGGCAGCAGACTCTGTTGTAAATGACTATAATGGCAATCCTGACCGTAATTATGTAATAGAATTTGGCGCCAATCTTGAGGACAAAGATATATTTCATATAAAGCCTTATACAGATGGAACTCTTAACATTCTGTTTTCTGGCGTAGACTGGAAACGCAAGGGTGCAGAGATTGCAATTGACGCTGTACGCCAACTGAATGAAAGAGGCATAACGTCCAAACTTCTTTTAGTAGGATTAAGAGATGTGCCGCAGCAATATGCAAATCTGCCATACGTAGAAAATATAGGTTTCTTAAACAAAAACTATCCTGACCAATATCAGAAATATATAGACACTATAAGACAGTCGCATATATTCCTTCTGCCCACACGTGCTGAATGTGCCGGTATTGTATTCTCAGAATCTTCAGCTTACGGTTTGCCTATATTTACATATAACACCGGAGGCATAGGTAATTATGTCATTGACGGGGTTAATGGCTATAAGCTTCCGTTGACAGCAAAAGGAAAGGAATTTGCTGACAAAATAGAAGAGAGCTTGAAAAATAACGAGTTTGAAAAGTTAGGTCAGGGTGGAATAAAACTTTTTAACGAGAAACTAAATTGGCATTCTTGGGCAGAATCATTTAAGAAAATAATGCAGGATAATTGTATATGATTTAATTTAGTGATAATTATATTTCATATATTTTATTCTGACTCATTGGCGAATATTGATTTATCAGATTAAGATTGTGATTACTTTTTAAATAAGAATTTTAGGATATCAGTAAAAATATAAAATATGAAAGATTTTAATAGCTTACAGATTGCTGTGGCCGGAACAGGCTACGTAGGACTTAGTATCGCAACACTTTTAAGCCAGCACCATAAAGTAACTGCAGTTGACGTAATACCTGAAAAGGTAGAGAAAATAAACAACAAGATAAGTCCTATACAGGATGACTATATAGAAAAATATCTCGCAGAAAAAGAACTAAACCTGACAGCAACGCTTGATGGTGCAGCTGCATATAAGGAAGCCGATTATGTGGTTATAGCAGCCCCGACAAACTATGACCCTGTGAAGAACTATTTCGACACAAGTCATGTAGAAGAGGTTATCGACCTTGTGCTGGATGTCAATCCTGATGCCACGATGGTGATAAAGAGCACCATACCCGTAGGCTATTGCCGAAGCCTTTATGTCAAGTATGCAGAGCGTTTCAAGAACGACGCAAAGCTGCAGGGTAAGAAGTTTAACCTGCTGTTCTCGCCGGAGTTTCTGAGAGAGAGCAAGGCACTGTATGACAATCTTTATCCAAGCCGTATCATCGTAGGATATCCTAAGCATATTGCAGGACGTGATGACGAGAACGAGGCTATAAAGGCCATTGCCGGCGATAATCTGGAGGAGAAAGCCAGAACATTTGCCGAACTGCTGCAGCAGGGTGCCATAAAGGAGAACATCTACACTTTGTTTATGGGACTTAAAGAGGCAGAGGCTGTAAAGCTTTTTGCCAACACATATCTGGCTCTGCGTGTAAGCTATTTCAATGAACTTGACACATACGCAGAAGTTAAAGGACTTGACACTCAGGCCATTATTCAGGGAATATGCCTTGATCCGCGAATCGGCACACACTATAACAACCCGAGCTTCGGCTACGGCGGTTACTGCCTGCCAAAAGACACGAAGCAGCTGTTGGCAAACTATGCAGACGTGCCTGAGAATCTGATACATGCCATTGTTGAAAGCAACCGTACACGTAAGGACTTCATTGCCGATCAGGTGTTGAAGATGGCTGGATATTATGACTATTTCAACCGTGGCGACTTCAATCCGGCACAGGAGCATCAGTGTGTTATCGGTGTTTATCGCCTGACGATGAAGTCAAACAGCGATAACTTCCGCCAAAGCTCAATACAGGGGGTAATGAAGCGCATAAAGGCAAAGGGCGCAACAGTCATTATCTATGAGCCAACACTTGAAGACGGCAGCACGTTCTTTGGCTCAAAGGTAGTAAACAACATGGACGAATTTAAGTCAATGTCTAAAGCTATTATTGCCAACAGATACGACAGCTGTCTGGATGATGTAAAGGACAAGGTTTATACAAGAGATATATTTAGAAGAGACTAAATATATTGGCTGCACATTTTTATATAATATTTAATCATGAATTTAAATTTAAGAAATTTCTTAAAAAAAGGTGATGCACGCAGTGTAGTTGTAAAGAGAAATATTGTTGGCTCATTTTTTTTAAAATGTGTTAGTATACTAATTTCGCTACAAGTAGTGCCCCTAACAATTAATTTTGTTAATCCTACACAATATGGAATATGGCTAACATTAAGTTCTATTATTGCATGGTTAAGTTACTTTGATTTAGGTTTTGCTCATGGATTTAGAAATCGCTTTGCTGAGTCTAAAGCAAAAAATGATATAGAACTTGCAAAGAAATATGTGAGCACTACTTATGCTGTATTATTTATAATATTTTTCACTATTTTATTGATAGTTCTTTTTGTTGATAATTTTATAAATTGGAGTGAAATATTAAAGATAGATATCGCATATAATGAAGAATTGAAAGTTGTTTTTGGAATATTGGCCTGTTTCTTTTGCATGCAGATTGTTGCTAGTGTTTTTACAACAATGTTAGTTGCAGATCAAAAATCAGCATATTCGTCTTGTATTCAAACTGGCGGCCAATTTCTTGCATTTATATGTATATGGATTTTAACAAAAACGGTTGATGGCAATCTTACGATATTGGCTTTTGCTTTTTCTGGTATACCATGTTTCTTGTTAATAGTTGTTTCGATTATTGTTTTCCATACAAAAAAGTATAAATATTTAAGGCCATCGTTAGGTAGCGTAGATTTTTCTTTGACAAAAAATATCTTAGGTCTAGGTGGACAATTCTTTATTATAATGATATCTATGTTATTTATTTTTCAATTTATAAATATCATTATATCACGAATTGAAGGTCCTGTGGCAGTTACTCAATATAATGTGGCTTATAAGTATTATAATGTATTGAATATGATAGCTGCAATTATATTAACACCATTTTGGTCTGCATTTACTGAAGCTTATGTTCAGAAAGATACAATATGGATGAAAAGAATGGCAAAAAAATTAGAGAAGTTATGGCTGTTGTGCATTCCAATATTGGTTCTTATGGTTGCATTTTCAAATATATTATTTAAGTTTTGGATTGGAAGTTCTATTCATATACCTTTTTCTCTTTCAATATGTATGAGTCTTTATGTGTTATTTCAAACAGCAGGAAATGTTTATATGTATATGATTAATGGCACAAGTAAAGTCAGATTGCAGATGATAACTTATATATGTTTTGCTTTAGTATCTATACCATTAATAAGTCTATCTTGTAAAAAATATGGATTAGAAGGAGTATTATTGGTTCCTTCAATAATATTTTTTATACAAGCTATTATAGGAAAAATCCAAATTAAAAGATTAATTAATGGCACAGCTTCTGGCATATTTGATAAATAAAAATTATATCATATAATATCATGGGAAAATAATTATTAAAAATATGTACTAGTTGTATTATTATGGATTTTAATTTTCATTCTACAGATTGGCGAAATATATCAGATATACGAAAAGACATAGGAAATAATATAAATGCTCTAATGAAGATTAGTGATGCCGTATTTATTGGTTCCAATCCTTTTATGTGTAAAAGAGTAACTATTGGTAATCATGAATGATAGCTGCTAATAGCGAAATTGTTAGTGATGAATCTGATAATGATGCTTGGGAGGAAATCCCACTAAATTTATTTAAAATATATAATTATCCAAGAAACAATGGTTGGAACATTATTGCTTTTGTTATCTATATTTTTTTATATTAAATGTATAAAGAAATGGAGTTTTTTGATTTTTATTTCATTCTGTGGTAATGGATTTTATTTACTTACAGACAGTGTACTTGGAATAAAGAATCAAGATGCAGCATTGATTTATTTTATTGTAATATTTATATATTCTTTATTTAATGAAAGGCACATAAAGTATGTACACAATTTTAGAATAGAGAAATGGTTAAAAGTATTTTTTATTTTTATGCTATTTAATGTTCTCTTTTCTATAATTTTTTATCAATTAGATTTAATACAAATAATTCAAGGTGGTAGACGATATTTTATAATATTTGCATTTTACTTTATACGAAAAATTAAAACGTCAGATGTAGAGTGGCTATTGCGTAAAATAGTTTATATTACAGCTATAACATCTGTACTTTATATAATTCAATGCCAAACAGGTTGGCCTGTATTGCCAGATAGTGACATTTATTATTCAAATGATAGCGTAGACGGAACATTCAGATACTATAATGCTCCACCATTTTTGGATATTTCATTATTTCTACTTATATTCCATTCAAAATATTTTAAAGGATGGAAAAATACTATTGTTATAGCAATAATGTTTGTTACCTTATTATGTACACAAGGTAGAACTCAAATTGCAGGAACAATAATGGTTATACTGATTGGCTTATATCTAAATGGTTCTTATAAGAAATTAGTAAAATATGGGCTTTTAGGACTAATAGCAATTACACCTTTTATGCCAATATTAATGGAACGTTTCGAAAGCGATGATAAATCTACGGGAGGTGATTTGCAAGCTATTATAGATGGAGATTTTATGAATGTAAATGGGCAATTTGCAGGCTCTATGACATATCGATTTGCCCTAGTATATGAAAGAATGGAATATCTTGCAAACCGTTCCATCGGTGAACAGATTTTTGGTATGGGATTGTTGAGTGATCAACAAAAAGAATTAGTTCGCAGAATGTATCATTTTAATATAGGATTAAGGGATAGGGAAACAGGAGAAGTTGCTCAGTTAACAACTCCAGATATAGCCTATGGAAATCTTATATGCCGGTTAGGATTTGTAGGTATGGCCATATATCTTGTAATATGGGGAATAATGCTTGTTCAGGCATATAAAAACAGGAAGGTTGATATAATTGTATTTTGCCTGTTCTTATATTTATTCAATTATATTTTTGGTTCATTTTCCGGAGCTACAATATCGTATACAGAAAATATAGTTTTACCAATGATGCTAATTGTATATATGGATAAAATGAAGTTGTTAAATAAAAGATGTGTCTATGAAAAGTAATGTAAAAGTATCAGTAATAACAGTGGTTTATAATGATGTAAAGAACATAGAGAAAACAATAAAAAATGTATTAAAGCAAACATATACAAATTTGGAGTATGTTGTTGTTGATGGAGCGAGCAAAGATGGTACATTAGATATTATAAAGAGATATGAAGGTAAGCTACGTTGGATAAGTGAACCAGATAAAGGCATTTATGATGCCATGCAGAAAGGTGCAAATACAGCAACAGGTGAGTGGATAATATTTCGTAATTGTGGCGATTATTTTATAACTCCCGATGCTATAGACAAAGTGTTTTCAGAATATAGAGATAATGGTGAGGACTTTATTTTATGTAATTCCCGTTATTTCAAAGATTATGGTTATAAAGACATGAAGCCTTCTATATTGCATCGTCACTACTTTGAGGCAATGCCTGTTAATCATCCGTCTACTTTTATTCGTAGAACATTACAATTAAAATATCCATTTCATTTAGAATATAAGAACAGTGCAGATTATTGTTTCTTTATTGAAGCATTTGAGAATGGAGCAAAATACAAATATATAGATACTTTAGTTGGTTTATTTGATAATAATGCTGGTGCATCAACAGATAATTATGATCGTAGTATTCTTGAAAATATAGATATTTTATCAAAATTTTCTGCGCCAAAAGAATTTATCGATAGATTGAAAATTAATTACAAAAAATTAAAGATAAAAAATAGTATAAAGAAGTTTATGCCATTTTATTCAAAATATCATTCTTGGAATATGAATAAACAAGGGTGGACAAAGCAGGATTTATCAGAAACATTGAAGAATATTTAATATGTTACAGTATTTTGATAAATGGTACAGTCAAATCTCAACGAATTATCTTTTATTGAGAATTTTAAGATATGCAATCAGGGTTTCTGCTAATATATATGTGCGATATGCTTTGAGGGCAAAAACGGATAAGACTTATATTAGTGACGATACGCTAATTGTGTCTTTAACGTCATATCCAGCAAGAATATCTAAATTGTGGATGGTTATTGAAACATTATTAAATCAGAAACTCGTTGATAATTTTAAAGTAATATTATGGCTGTCTGAAAATCAGTTTCCGAAAGGTTTAGATTCATTGCCAAAATCGTTGACTAATTTGATTGAGAAAGGACTGGACATACGTTTTGTCAGTGATGATTTAAAGTCTCATAAAAAGTATTATTATGCTTTTAAAGAGTATCCTAACAACATAGTTGTAACTGTAGATGATGACGTTCTGTATTCTCCTATACTTTTAAGGACATTATTAGATGCTCACGATAAATATTCTGATTGTGTAATATGTAATAGAGGGATTAAAATTAATAAAGAAAAATCGTACAGAAATTGGGATAAGGTTGATAATTTTATGATTCCCGTGAGTAATATCATGCCAACAGGTATTGGAGGAGTACTTTATCCGCCACATTGTTATAACAACAATATTTTTAATATTGAGGCAATTAAATCAACGTGTATAAATGGTGATGATCTATGGCTGAATTTTATGTGTAGACTTAATGGCACGAAAGTAGTTCATACAGGAGCAAGGTTTGGCTTTATTACCGTGTTATCATCACAAGAAACAGCCTTATGTATAGAGAATGTTAATCATGATAAGAATGATATTCAGATTGATGCTATTACGAAATGGGCTAATAATAACTTACTTATAGATTTCTTTTAATAAATGATTTTATAATTTAACTTTCTTGGCAAAAGATGAAAAAAATAGTATTGTTACTTATTTGGTATGGTAAGTTTAGAAATTACTTTGAATTTTGGCTAAAAAGTATAGAATATAATCCATCAATTGATTTTATTCTTATTACAGATCAAACAAATATTATAAATACTCCTAAAAACTTAAAGATTATCAATATATCATTTGTTGATTTAGTCGATTATATACAATCTAAATTTGATTTTCCTATATGTATTCCAAAAGCTTATAAATTATGTGATTTCAGACCTGCGTTTGGATATATATTTGAAAAATACATAAATGAATATGATTTTTGGGGACATTGTGATGAAGATCTTATTTTCGGTGACATCAGAAAGTTTATCACAAATGATATATTAGACAAGTATGATAAAATTTTAAGACGTGGTCATTTTTCATTGTATAGAAACACAGATAAGGTAAATAGTTATTTTAAAAAAATACATCCTATTACGTATAAAAAAGTTTTTTCCTCTCCAGAAAGTTTTTGTTTTGATGAAACAAATGGAATAGGCGATTTTTGGTACAAGAATAATAGAGATACTTTTTATGATGTAATTCTTTTTGATGATATAGATTACTTAAAATACAATTTTCATACCGTCCATAAAAAGCAACAAGATAGAGGAAGACAGAAATTTATTTATGTTTTCAACAAAGGTAAATTGTTCAGAGTATTTATAGAAAATCAATGTTTAAAGAAAGAAGAAATTATGTCTGTCCATTTTCAAAAAAGAATTCTAGAAATAAATATATATCCTGATGAATCATTTATAATTATACCCAATAAATTTTTATCGTATGAAAATAATATAAATATTTCTTTTTTAAAGAATGCTGTTAAGCATCATGCATTATATTTTCCATATTTTAAATTTAAGTATCAATCTTTATTAAGAAAAATAAATAAAATTAAATCATTGCTTTCCCATTAAAATTAATTATACTTATAAAATAAATATTGCTAATAAGATAAAAGCTTAATAAGCAGACATACTATTTTCATTCGCATAATAAGAAATATAGATAATATAAATTCAAATTGGCTTGACGTAATATTCTGATATACAACAGATTGAATTGCATTTTTGGTATTTAATACATAATTAATGCAAATAATAATGTATCAGACTATATGTCTTTTTATATTGCATTACTTATATAAGATGATTTTATAACTACTATCAATAATAGTAGAAACAATAATATAAAAATCATTTTTATCATACGATAAGTCACAAATCATGCCTTCGTTAAATATGATATTTATTTCGAATATGTTTTCAATTGAAAATTAATTTCAATATGCTGGATACAATTAAAACAAAGAATATTCACATTGTTATTTTCCGTACTTCAGGATCCTATATTGATTACAACACTTACAATTGTCAAGAACTAGGATTAGCTAAAGCCCTCATAAAAAAAGGATATAAGGTTTCATTGATTATGGGAGGACCAGAATCAAATCATATTAAATATGGAAATTGTAGTTGTAATTTAGATATATACTATCTAAAATATCATTCTATTAATCAATCTTTATGCATATTTAATGGTTGGAAAAAACTGTTGAATCTGTTAAAGCCAGATGTCATACAAATACATGAATTGGGCATGTATATGTCGTATCTTGTTTCAAGATGGGCAAAGAATCACAATACACGATGTGTGTTAATACAAGGTAATTATAATACTACACTAAAACCTGTATTAAAGCAACTTGAGAAAATTTTTAATTGTACATTTGGAAAAAGTACTTTAAAAAATGTTGATGCAATTGGATGTAAAACAGATGCTGCTGAAAGATATGTAAATAAATATAGCAATAAAAAAGTGGTAATTACTCCTATAGGATTGGATGAAAGCAAATTTAATAATTGTAGAATAGAAAATGATTTCAGACAAAAATATGGGCTAACAAATAAAAAACTTTTGCTATATATTGGGAAAATGGAATCAAGAAGAAATCCATTATTTCTATTAAAACTAATGAAACAGCTATCTGAAGATTATTGCTTAGTTCTTGTTGGTGACGGGCCGTTATTTGAACAAATAAAATGCACAATAACGAATGACCACATTAATAATGTTATAGTTCTAGGTAAGAAAAATCAAGAAGATTTACCAACTCTTTATGCTTCTGCTGATTTGTTTCTTCTAGCTTCTAGCTATGAAATATATGGAATGGTTATATTAGAATCAATGTATTTTGGATGTCCTGTATTATCAACGATGACAGCCGGTTCAGAAGTTTTAATAGAAAATAATAAAGATGGAATAATAATTGATGGTAACCTTGATGCTGATAAATGGATAAATAAGATACATGAACTTTTTACTACGCCAGAAATATTGAAAAACATGGGAAAAAAAGCTTCGGATAAGATTAAAATGCAACTTGTTTGGGATGGATCATGCCAAAATTTCATAAAAGTTTATGGATTTTTATCGTAGAATATTAAAAAAGATTTAAACGATAATCAAACAGATATTATTACAATAAATATAGTGCTTAATTTTATTTATCAATATTATGTGATTAAAAGAAATAAGTACTTTTTTTATTACCTATCACAATGAAAATCTTACTTTCCAATAAATTCTATTACCGCCGTGGCGGTGATTGCATATATATGCTCAACTTAGAGCAGCTGTTAAAGCAGCATGGACATGAAGTGGCAGTGTTTGCGATGGACTATCCGGAAAATATAAGTACGCCATGGAGCAAATATTTTCCGCAGAACATGAGTAAGCTGATGGCATTTACACGTCCGTTCGGCTCTAACGAGGTGAAGATGAAGTTTAACAGCCTGTTGGACGACTTTAAGCCGGACGTGGTGCATCTTAACAACATACACACACAGCTGTCGCCCGTGATGGCAGAACTGGCGCATAAGCGGGGAATAAAGGTGGCATGGACTCTGCACGACTATAAACTGCTGTGCCCCAGATACGACTGTCTGCGCAACGGCACCGATATATGTGAGCTGTGCTTCAACGGCGACAAGAGTAACTGCAAGACGTATAAGTGCATGAAAGGCTCTGCGCTGGCGTCGATGATAGGATATAAAGAGTCCATAAAATGGAACAGGGAGCGGCTGGAAGCCTGCACGGATGTGTTTGTATGTCCCAGCCAGTTTATGGCAGATAAAATGGCACAGGGCGGATTTGACAAGAAGAAGCTGATGACGCTGTGCAACTTTATTGACGTGGACAAATGCAAGAAAGACGAATACGGCAAGGAAGACTATTATTGCTACGTGGGACGACTGAGCCACGAAAAGGGCGTGAACACGCTGATAGAGGCAGCAAAGAACCTGCCGTATAAGCTGAAAGTGACTGGAGGAGGACCGCTTGAAGAAGAATTAAAAATTAAAAGTGAAAAATTAAAAGCAAATGTTGAGTTCCTGGGCTATAAGCAGTGGGACGAGATAAAGAGCATTGTGGGTAAAGCGCGCTTCACGGTGATACCGTCAGAATGGTATGAGAATAACCCGCTGTCGGTGATTGAGGCGCAATGTCTGGGTACGCCGGTGCTGGGTGCACGTATAGGCGGAATACCTGAACTGATAGAAAACGGCGTAACAGGCATGACCTTTGAAAACCGCAGCGTGGATGATCTGACAAACAAGATTGAAGCCATGTGGCACCATACATTCGACTATAAAAATATAGCCCTGACTTCACAAAAGAGATATAACAGCGAAAGCTATTATGAGAAGATAATGGAGGTATATAAGTGAATAGTGAAGAACGAATAGTGAAGAATCCAATAGCCAACGTAGTGCTTGCGACAAGAATCCACAAGAGTAATGTACCGGCGGATCTGCGCTCCGCCGGAATTTGGTATTAGGAACCAACGGTCAGCGTTAGCTAATTTCAATCCGCTTAAAATACCGCTAATTTAAGTGAAAAATGAAAGGTTAAAAATCCAATAGCCAATGTTAGCATAAAATTGTGATATAATGTGAAATAGAAAGTTAGCGGATTGCAAATCTTTATACTTCTTACCGGCGGATTGAAAATCCCCCGGAACATTACCCAACGTAGTGCTTCTTACGAAAGTGAAAAGTTAAAAGTGAAAAACGAAAAATCCAATAGTCTTGTGGCTTCTTGTCGCAAGCACTACGTTGGCTATTGACTTTAACTCCTAGCCAACTTGTTGGCGATAACTTCTTTAACTACTTTAACTACAAATACTAATACAGAAATAGTCTTATAATTCTGCATCTTATTTAAATACAATATAAAGTAAAAAGATTATGGCAAACATGAATGTGCCGCGTCCTACAGACGCAAGTATTATTCTGACGTATCGCTGCCCGATGCGTTGCGTGATGTGTAACATTTGGAAAAATCCTACTGATAAGAAAGAGGAATTAAAAGCCTCTGACCTTCGTTCGCTTCCCAAATTAAAATTCATAAACCTGACAGGTGGTGAACCTTTCATCCGTGAAGACCTGGATGAAATAGTTGAAGAGTGTTATAAGCATACTGACCGCATTGTGATATCTACGTCGGGATGGTTTCAGGATAGGGTAATAGCTTTGGCTAAGAAATTTCCTAACATCGGTATTCGCATATCTATTGAAGGACTTGCAGAGAAGAATGATGAACTTAGAGGCCGTCAGGGAACTTTTGACAAAGCTATCAAGACATTGAAGACTCTTCAGAGTATGGGTTTGAAGGATATTGGTTTTGGTTGTACTGTGAGCAACTATAACTCTGGAGACATGCTCAAATTATATCAGCTATCTCTGTCAATGGGACTGGAGTTTGCAACTGCTGCTTTCCACAATTCTTATTATTTCCATAAGGGGGATAACAAGATTACAAACCATGACGAGGTGTGCGGAAACTTCAGGAAACTCATCGACTGGCAGCTGAAGGAGAAGAGCCCGAAGAGCTGGTTCCGTGCATGGTTTAACATGGGACTGATAAACTATATTGAAGGTAACCGCCGCATGCTGCCATGTGAGGCTGGTACGGCTAACTTCTTTATTGACCCGTGGGGAGAGGTGATGCCGTGTAACGGACTGGAGACAAGAATGGACGACAAGAACGCCGGAAATAAGACGAAGCTGGACGGCGACGACATGACTGTGGCGGAGTATAACGAGAAGCTGGCTGCAGATCCAAACAACGTGTCGAACGACAAACTGAAACCGGCAGGAAGCGACACACCGAAGAGCTGGAGCATGGGCAACATACATGATGCCGACTTTATGACTATATGGAACAGCGAACAGGCTGCCAGAGTGCGTGCAAAGGTGCGCAAATGCCCGAAGAACTGCTGGATGGTTGGCACGGCAAGTCCTGTGATGCACAAATATATAAAGTATCCGCTGAAGTGGGCATTGAAGAACAAGCTACGCTCAATGCAAGGCAAACCTGCATGCTTAGACTTTAAATACTGCGAAGTAGGACAAGACCCGCAACAGGGAGACTTGAACTTTGACAGATAATAATTTAAGTGAAGAGCGAAAAATTCAATTGTATTGTGAATATTATTCGTATAAGTTCTTTTTCTTCGCAAATAATATGTTGGCTATTGTTCTGATGGAGCATAAGTTCATTGGGACAATATGCCAACTCTTTTTGACGCCATAAGAAGTAATTAAAAACAGATTTAGACAATAAAGCAAGATCTATATATAAGAAAACATGAATACAAAGGAACATTACTCATCTTTAGACGGAATAAGAGCATATGCAGCAATAGGAATAGTATTGATGCACATATTGGCAAATATATCTGTAAAGCCATCTGAGAACTATTGTACGCAAATATTGATACCATTTTTTACAGATTTTACATTGTTATTTATGCTGGTAAGTGCATTTTCGATGTGTTGTGGATATTATCAAAGAATAAAAGAAGGCAGTATCTCACCAAATTCTTTTTACAAAAAAAGATATTTGAGAATATTGCCATTTTTCGCATTTTTATGTTTGTTAGATTTCTTGATTGAACCAAGCGTAGAAACATTTTATCAGGTATATGCAAATCTAACTTTATGTTTTGGACTTTTGCCTGCACATAATATCACGGTAATAGGTGTCGGTTGGTTTCTTGGTATAGTATTTTTGTTTTATTTATTATTTCCGTTCTTTGTGTTTATGCTTGACACTAAGAAACGGGCATGGGGCTCTTTTCTTGTTTCATTATTATTCGTAATAATAGCAATGAACGCAGAGTTTGTATCAGGTGGGGTTACTAGAGGAAATTTTATTTTCTGTGCTCCTTATTTCTTAGCAGGTGGACTAATTTATCTGTATAGACATGGAATCGTTGAATTTGCTAAAAGATATAATATTCTATGTGCAATTGTAACTATTTTACTCACTATATGTTATTTTGCATTTAAGCATCTATTTTCTGCCAATTTAGGATACATTGCAGAATTGTGCCTGTTTGCACTATGGATATTATTTGCGATAGGAACAAATACAAAATTGTTAAGTAATCGGGTTCTGAAATATCTCAGTAATATCAGTATGGAAATATATTTATCACATATGTTAATATATAGAGTTATTGAAAAGGTTCATTTAGAAAAATACATTAGTCAAAATGATATTCTATATATTGTTACGTCAATATTAACAATATGTGGAGTTATTTGTTTTGCTCACATAATGAAATATTATGTGATGAATAAGGTTGAAAATAAACTTCTTCAAAAGAAGTAATTGTAAAATATTATCTAAAAACAATTTTGCAATTATTTGATTATCTTTCCTTTTGTTTCTGGCCAGATGAAAGGGGGCATGAAAGAATTATGTTGGCCATATTCTTCAATAGAAAGTGTTTTCATATTAGTTGTTAAATAATAAAGTATGATAACAAATAGAATTGTTTCATTAGATATAGCTAAAGCTATTTGTATAATTCTTGTAGTAGTTGGACATTACATCCCGGACAACTCTCCAGAATGGTATAAATTAATACATGATGTGATATATACATTTCACATGCCGTTGTTTATGTTCGCAAGCGGATACGTATATATTGCTACTAAAAAAGATATCGGATATGGTGATTTCCTAGTAAAGAAAATAAAAAGATTGATGATACCATATTTTACGACATCTGTCATAGTGATAAGCATAAAGATGTTGACACAAGGAAATATGAGCGTTGATAATCCTGTTACATGGACGTCATATTTTAAAATGTTTTATTTACCTGAAGCAGGCTATTTCTTGTGGTTTATATGGGCTCTATGGTGGATGTTCGTATTGTTACCGATATTTAAAACCAAAAGGAGCAGAACAATATTATTTTTAATCTGCTTAATTATTCATTACATACCTATGGCATTGCCTAAAGAATTTTGTATCGCACAATGTAAAAACATGATAGTATTTTTTACTTTAGGTGTATTTGCTTTTGAAAACGGCTTTATACATAAATTCTTAAAGGATTATTCAATAAACAAAGTTATTTTTGCAATAGTGGCTTTTGTTGTTTGTGAATATTTATATTTTTCCTCAAATCCGCAACTACGCGCCTAATATGATACAGAAGCGAAAATAATCTGCA
>ENA-ORUX01001025-ORUX01001025.1-human-gut-metagenome-genome-assembly--contig:-NODE-1025-length-23189-cov-7.429714_pt1 | contig 23189 bp, 21 predicted proteins | sample MGYA00242087_ERZ509225 | MGnify/ENA primary metagenome ERZ509225 (study PRJEB26280, sample SAMEA2338864) | human gut metagenome | biome: human gut; feature: human-associated habitat; material: faeces... | reverse complement strand
TATAATCTGTCGCTTCATCTAGCATATAAACTTCCTGAAAACAGTTCGGTTCTTTCTGTCTTTCTTCTCTGACAATCTCCATCAAAAGTTCAAATGCTTTTTCCCAACAGATTCCATCCTTATCGGATCCAATCATATCCATGTAACATTGATCTGTTAGTTTTTCAAATTGTTTCCATTTTTTGTTTTTCATTCGTTGTCACTCCTATTCTTATAATCTTGATTTCTCATTAGTTTTCTTCTAAATCAAACCTACTCACTATAAAACAACTGTTTTGGACTCTTTGGCTTCTCAGGATTTGTCATTTTAATCTTTCCACTTGCTACCAACGGCATAACATGAGTCTGAATAGCATAAGTAACAGAAGATAGTCCCAGATATTCACATATTTCTTTTCTTGTACGTGGTGTTCTACAGAATACCAGAAGATTGTTTGCTTCTTCTGGTTCTGGCTCCGCTTTACTGATATTTCCTGCCTTATAAAATGTCACTGTAAAACTGCCTCTCTCGTCTGCGAACTCCGGTTCTCTAAGATGAAACTTTTCCATTTCTCTGCGAATTGTCGGTATTCCGGAATATCTATTTTCTGTAATACGTAATGTTTCTAATGCTAACGCCAATACAGGATTTCTCGTATCCGGCTGCATTTTACCCAACTGGTCAACTTTTATTCTTCCGTATATACCTCCTGGATTTTTTATCTCCATTCTGTCTTCATACATGATAATTTGTATCGGCATACCCTCTGTATGAATGCTATAATCGCGATGCACCAATGCGTTAACAATTGCCTCCCTGACTGCAGTAATAGGATAATCTGTCCGATCCTCGCGCACTCCAGTTTCTGGATTAATAATTGTTTTATTCTTCATATTCCTTTTTACAAAACTAATTGCCTCATCAAGCATCTCTGAAATACTGCCTTCAATTCGTTGATTGTCTAAAAATCTCTCTCCTGAATCGCCAATGCATCCAATCTCTGTTCCTGGTACAGCAATTGCAGTAATGCACAGCTGTGGAAAATACGCTTGCGGATATGGACTAAAAATCATCGTTGCACTCAATGTTATCTCATTATTTCTAGTCACACTCATCAACTCATAAATACTTTCGTCATCCATGTTCGATAAATTGGGTTTTCCGCTTTTAAGTAAGTCAATATATAATGCTAACTTTTCTTTATTTAGCGACGATAATGTTGCCCTTTGCACTCCGCGAATATCATCTTGGTACTTCTTTCTGTACGCTTCGTAACTATAAACCTCATATTCTGTCATTGGTTCATCACCATCGCCCACACGCGTATAAGAGCCTTTCAAACGTCCTTTTCCTTTATAAAACACTGGTCTATCCGTCAAATCAACGCCCGGGATTTCAGCTGAAACAAAAGCCTTTCCATCTTTTTGTACAACAGTCAATAACGGCCTGACAATCGGCTCCATTTGCAGGCATTGTTCATTTATCTTTTTTTGTATGTCCTGTGGGTCATAAACTCCTACTTCTTTATAATCCTGCTTTTCATCAATTCCGAAAATAATGATTCCGCCCTCATCCTGATTTGAAAAACTGGACAAAGAATCATACAAATGCTGTGGGCATCCTTTTTCTGCACTTTTTAATTCAAGAATATTTGATTCCGATTTCATTCTTTGAATCATTTCAAGTTTTCCGATTAATTCTTCCTCTGTCATTTAACTTCCTCCATTTCTTTCTATTCTATCATCCTCTTTACTTATATGCAACGATCTCAAATAATATTCTTAATCTCAAAAACGAACTCAAATCATATTCTTAAAATTTAAGTTCCTTTTATTTTTCAAAATATTATCTTAAAACAAAGTCAAATTTGGACATCATTTTTTCAGTTGTCATTTCATTTCATCTATTATATTTTACCTTTTCTATTATCTTTTTCAAATATATAGTTTTCCTGTATTTACTTCTATCATTAGCTTGTACACACTAAAAACGTGCATTGTAAAACACAAAAAAAGACCGCCCGGAAATCCATACGCCTCCCGAATGATCTTTTTTCTACCTTTCTCTCAATGCTGACACTTCCTGTGTGGTGCATAATCATGAAATGATTGTTTGTTTCAAATTAATACGTACAACGCATACGTTTTTTACCCGTGCATATGTAAATACTTTTCTTTCGTTGCCAGCCCTCCGCGGATATGACGCTCGGATTTATTGACATCCAATACTTTTCTTGTCTCTGCTGCCAGAGATGCATTGATTTTTTCCAGACGTTCTGTAACATCCTTATGTACCGTTGATTTCGATATCCCAAAATGCTTTGCTGCCTGTCTTACCGTCGTGTTGTTGTCGATAATATATCTTGCTATCTCAATTGCTCTTTCCTCAATATAACCTTTCAAAAAAATTCCCCTGCAATACTTGTTTTTACATTGTATGCAGGGGAATCCTTTTTATTATTCAATTTTTAAATTAACGCGGTTCCTTTCCCTTTAGCATACGCTTATTTTCATACATATGCGTATCTGCCCTCTTTCTTGTATCCACAAAACTCTGATCCACATTGTCATCATAGAACGCATAGCCGCAGGCGATCTCCACTTCCACTGAATGATCTGTTCCTTTGTATTGCTTCTGAAGCTCTTTCAGTCTGTCCATTGCTCCTTCTATGCTATTTTCCTTTGCATCCGGCATGATCACACAGAATTCATCTCCACCAATACGATATACTGTATTCTCCTGTGAAAATGCATTTGTGATCATCTCCGATGCCTTTTTCAGGTAGGTATCGCCTGCCTCATGGCCATACCGGTCATTACACTTTTTCAGGTTATTCAGATCTAACATGACAATGGCGGTCTTGTCCGGATGCTGATTGTCTCTCTCCCATTCATCATAGGCATTCCTGCTGTAAAGTCCGGTCAAAATATCCTTCAATGCCAGTTCTTTATAGATGGCAGCTTTCTGTCCTTCATGAAGTTTTTCCATGGAATCTGATGCTGCAAGCCATGCCAGCAGACAGATATAAACAAGGAATCCTGTTCTTCCCAGAATATCCACAACAGTTGAAATAACATAAAAAAATATAATATCTGCAGCAAATGCAGCAAAAAGAATGATAATTCCCACAATATTCGTCTTTGCAATCCTATCCATGCCGTGCTTCTTCACGTAATGAACCAATGCATATCCCAGATATAGGATATCCATAGCCATTAATATATGGGTAAATGTTACAGCATTCCGAAATTCAAGTACTCCTGTCATATGGAGCAGAACGCATGCCGCCATATTCAAAACACTTAAAAATGTGATTGATCCGGCAGCCCATTTATCTTCCGGCATTAAAAAACCCTGCACAAACATCGCAAAAGGTGCAGGCATAAGCATGATCAAAATATACCCAAGATTAGAACCTGCCACTGTATTTTTGACCAGAAGCGCCATCAGCACCGTCTCATTCAAAGACCATGCGCCCATCAGCACTGCAAATAATCCAAAATACAAAACATAGTTTTCAATGCGTATCCCTTTATTGCCAATGATAAAATACATGATCAGAAATATACCGATTGCCAGTTCCAGCAGACACACACACGCACCTATAGCAGAATTGCGTATGAGATACAGCACCTCATCGACTGCCTCGCCGATATAAAAAGACAGGGTCTCGCCGCCCACTCTCCGGTATGCAGCATGTGTCCTCACAATGACCTGCCCACAACCCGGCTCGATCTCCAGAAAATTCCAGACAGACCCGGGTGTTGTACCAAAAATCCCCGGCACCGGTTTCAGATCATAAATCAGCTCGCCATCTTCATACACTTCAATGCCAAGATGGATAGAATAAAAAGCAAGGCATATATTTTTCCCTGTAAACTGCTCTCCTGAGAAAACGTATTCTTTTGTCATTTCATCTACCTGTGTAATGCTCTGTGGCGTGATCTGCTGATGTCCTGCGATCTCCCCCTTACGGAAATGTGTTTCATTTTTTGCAAACAGAAAACTACCGACAACAAATAGCACTCCCAAAAGCAACACGATATAGTAGGAACCTGATAATAATTTTTTCATTTAAACTTCCTCTGTGATGGCAGCCCTACAAAAACTGTTTCAGCGTATCTTCTACTTTTTTACAGCGTTCCGCCACAATATTTTCCATGGTCGGGTTGCATACTTCCATCAGATACGGATGACCGACAAATTCTAACATCGCTCTGTCATTTTCATTGTCACCAAATGCTGCCATCTCATCCGGTGCGATTCCAAGACGCTCTCCGATCTCTTTTAAGGCGGCACCTTTACTCGTTCCAAGCGGTGTAAAATCTACCCAGCGGTTTCCCGATGTCACAATAATGCAACGGTCATCCGGATATTTTTCACGAAACTCTGCAGTTGCTTTTTCCTGCTTCTCCGGCTGTGTAAAATAAGATACCTTGATGATTGGTTCCTCAATGCGTTCCGGCGCATCAATCACTGTCACATGATTTCCTACCACATCACGCACATGTGTCACAAAATCTTTTGACTTTGGAATCAGATAAGAAGTTCTCTCACCGGAAATGACAATCTCGCAATCTGGATGATCCATCACAGTGTGACAGATGTCCAATGCAAGGGAATCTTCAAACTGCTTCTTCACCAGAACCTGATCACTGTGCATGACCAGCGCTCCATTTTCACACAGATACATAATATCATCTTTTACCGGGGCAAATAGTTTCTGCAGATTCACGTACTGTCGTCCGCTTGCCGGTACAAAATAAATTCCTTTTCTCGTTAATTCTTCTACAATCGGAAATAATTCCGGATTGCAGTTTTTTGCGAAATTTAACAGTAATGTTCCATCAAGATCGCTGGCGATCAATTTAATCTTTGACATGCTTCTCTCCCATTGTAGCTTTTTCTGTAAATGCAATGCTACTTTTCTTTCTTTCCAAACAGGGATGACCAGAAACTCTTCCGCTGTTCCTTCTGCCGCTGTTCTTCCAAAGCCTCTAATTCTTCTTCTGACTGATAACCTGGCAAAATATCATCTGCAAAACTTCTTCCCTGCAGATTCTCCATATGATCGATGCGCAGGCACATTTCTTTTGTTGCCTCCATCATGTACACCATCATTTTTTTGACATTCAGATAAAGTTTATCCGCATTATGCCTGATCTGATCCGGATTTTCCTCCATAAAAACACATTCATCGCCCCACACGCGAAGCCACTCCAGACGGTCTCTCTGCTCTTTGCGCACAACACTTAAAAAACGGCTGACCATGGCATTATGATCATCATCTCCTGTATAACAGAGATAATCTTCCAGCGTAGCACTCTCCGGAAAATGGATTTCATAATAGCCATTATAAATACGGCAGATCTTTTCCGTTGCCCTGCGCAGCATCATGCCACATCTCTGTGGTTTTGTCCAATATAATTCCTCTGCTTTTTCCAAATTTTGATACAATGAATCATATAGCTGTCTCAAGTCATCTGTAGAAGGCTCTGCCTCTTTTATGTAATCAAAGTTCACATCCGTATCCTGCCTCTCATTTATCTATTCTGCGATTCCCTGTTTCCTGTAGAAAAATACTTTATCTGTTTTACAACCACTCTATTCTGTCACACAAACATTGGTGTAAAGTCTTCCGTATCTCCGCAGAAGAATCCACCGGTTTTATCCATGATCTTACGCATGACCAGTTTTGCTTCCTCATAAGTTTCCGGTTTAAAGGTCACAAGAAAAACCGTTTTCACCTGATGTTCTGCTGCAAAAGAAGCCGTAACCTCGTCTTTTGGATGGATCTGTGCTGTCTCGATATCTACAGAAGCTCCCTCTGACATTCCAATCTCAAGAACTCCGGCATCTTCCCAGATTTCCAGTTCATAGCCATCCTGTTCCCCAAATGCTTCATATATCTGTCTTACACCGATTTCCTGTGGTGTCATATAAAGCCAGTCTCCCGGAACTTTTATTACCTCAGATGCTTTCTTTGCTTTTCCGACGGATTTCTTTTTTGACTGTTCTGTTCCCTTTTTCCCTGATAGTTTCATGCTCTCTCTCCTGAATGATATTCTTACGCCAGAATTCTCTCTCGTAATTTTACATACGATATGCTACACTGATTATAGCCGAAATTTGAAAGGGATTCTATAGATTTATGAAAATTTTGATATTATCCTGTGATACAGGAGAAGGACACAACAGTGCCGGAAGGGCTGTCAGGGAGGCCGCCGAGTTAAAGGGACATACAGTAGAGATGATGGATATGTTTCTTTTATCCGGGAAACGCACCTCCCATGCCGTTGCCGGAGCCTATGTCGGCATAGTAAAACATATTCCGTTCTTTTTTGGATTCATTTATAAAGTAGGTATGCTGATTTCTAGTTCCAGGCGGAAATCTCCCGTCTATTTTGCCAACGCCTTATTAGGGAAAAAATTAGCTTCCTATATTGCCAAACATGATTTTGACATCGTTGTCACTCCGCACCTTTATCCTGCGGAGACAATGACTTACATGAAAAAGAAAAAACTTTTGCATATACCGGCAGTTGCGGTCGGAACAGACTACACCTGTATTCCCTTCTGGGAGGAGACAGATCTCGATTATTATGTGATCCCACACGAAGACCTGATCCCGGAATATGTAAAACGAGGCGTTCCGGAGGAGAAACTGCTTCCCTATGGCATTCCGGTGCGGCAGGATTTCTGCAGAAATCTGTCTAAGGAAGCTGCAAGAAAAAAACTGCACCTCCCGATGGATGTTCCGATGTTTCTCGTCATGAGCGGAAGTATGGGATTTGGAAAACTGGCTGTTTTTGCGGCTGAGTTAGCACTCCGCTGCCGGAACGGAGAACACATTGTGATCATCTGTGGAAATAATGCAAAGATCGAACGCATTTTGCGGAAAGAATTTCATTTTAACAAACGGGTCCATATTATCGGGTATACCAATCATGTATCCCTTTTTATGGATGCCTGCGATGTCATTTACACAAAGCCTGGCGGTCTTACCTCGACAGAATCTCTTGTAAAAAATATTCCGATCGTCCACACGGCTCCGATTCCTGGATGTGAGACTTCAAACCTGCATTTTTTTGGTGCAAGACATCTCTCTGTCTCCTCAAAGCATCTCGCAAAACAGGTACAGCTTGGCAAAGCACTGATTGAAAATGATTCCCTGCGTGAACAGATGTCAGAGGCACAGCGCAGAGAACGCAAGCCTGAAGCTGCCATGCAGATCGTAAGTCTGTTAGAACAGCTTGTTTCTCATGAATAGAAAGGGGTTTTTATGTTATATCTCTTCTTTACGATTCTTGGATTTGCCCTCGGAAGCACACTGTTTGCTTACTGGACGCCAAAAATCATACGGCACATTGATATCCGGGAACTTCCCGCAGACCACAATCCGGGCGTTGCAAATGCCTTTATGTACGGCGGATTTTTCTGTGGGCTGCTCTCCCTTATTTTAGAGCTGGCAAAGGGATTTGTTCCGGTATTTCTCGGGCAGCGCTTTTTAGATACTCACTCGCTGCTTTTTATTCCGGTGCTCATCGCCCCGGTGTTCGGACACGCATTTCCATTTTTCCGAAAAGAAAAAGGCGGCAAAGCAATTACCGCCTCCTTTGGAGTCCTGCTCGGTCTGTTTCCGGAGATGCGTCCGGCAGTGTACCTTGCATTTTTCTTTATTTTCTTTTCCCTGATCGTTGTGGTCAGCCCACATTCTTTCCGGTCTGTCGTTACTTTTGGACTGTTTGCATTATGCGTGCTGTTTACCGTAAAAGTTCCATCCATCCAGATTGGAAGCTTTCTGATCGCTGCGGTCGTGATCTACCGGCATTTTATCAAATACCTCGGCGAGCCGCTCCACATACAGCTTTTCAAACATACAGCATAGCCTCACGGCTATGCTGCTTTTTTCTTCTCCACACTATTCAGCTTACCAGCACAGGACTTCATGTCCGTCCTCCGTCACAAGCACCATGATCTCCCACTGTGCGGATGGAAGTCCATCGTCTGTGTATACTTCCCAGTCATTATCGGAATCAACATAAATATCCGGCTGTCCCATATTCACCATCGGTTCGATCGTAAAGATCATGCCCGGAACCATCAGCATCTCCTGTCCACGTCTGGAATTATATCCTACCCACGGCTCCTCATGGAACTCAAGACCTACACCATGTCCGCCAATTTCACGGACAACTGTGTATCCATTGGAAAATGCATGGTCGTGGACTGCCTGCCCCATGTCACCTAAAAATCCCCATGGTTTTACTTCTTTTAATCCAAGTTCGACACACTCTTTGGTCACCTGGACAAGCTTTTTCTTCTCAGGGCTGACCTCACCGATACAGAACATTCTCGAAGAATCAGAGAAATATCCGTTTAAAATGGTAGAGCAGTCGACATTGATAATATCCCCTGACTTTAGGATCACATCCTTGGAAGGAAAACCGTGGCACACCTGATCATTCACAGAGGTACACACAGAAAATGGATATCCTTCATAGTTGAGTGGCGCCGGGATTCCGCCCATGCTTGTTGTCATATCATAAACAATTTTGTCGATCTCTGCCGTATTCATACCCTCATGGATATTTTTCTCAATGTAATCAAGCACTGCAATGTTAATTTTACAACTCTCTTTAATGCCTGCGATCTGCTCTGCATTTTTAATAATGTTACGCTGCGGCACGATATGTCCCTGTGACGCATATCTTGCGATCTTCTCATCAAATGCTTCATGGCATGCCTTGTACTTTCTGCCACTTCCACACCAGCATGGATCATTTCTTCCAATTTTTACTGACATAATTTTTCTCTTTTCTACTTTCTAATTATCAAGCGTGACAGAGCCAAAATCCACTCTGTCCCATACTTTTTCATTCACACTGTATTTGTGTTCCGACAAAAGTGCCTCATAGGCTTCCCCATTAAAATTATATGCCTCGTACTCTTTTTGGTTCATCTCTGCATAAATACTCTGATATTTATCAGCCAGTGCTATTTTCTCCATTTCAGAATCCAGTTCTTCCTCTGAAATCCCCAATTGTTCTCTCTGCCAGTCTGTAAGATCAGACCAGAAATCACTCTCATCATTTTCAAGATATTCCTGCTCCGTCACGTCCAGCTTCATGCCCTCTGCCACAGCCATCTGATAAAAAATCTCATCATGCACAGCCATATCCAATGCTGCCTGTTTTGCAGTAAGCTTCACAAACTGCCCGTCTGTATAAACATTCCAGTACTGTCTTGGATTGTCCGGGTTATAGAGTATCGCCTGTTCCTGAACTGTTTTTTCCTCATAAGCTACATAAAATGCGATATCTTTCAAAGTCAATGATACATCATCCACGGTAACCGCAGTCTTATCTAATGCCTCATTGTAAACCAGATATTCCTTCTTCTCTTTCGACTGGAAAGAAAACGCTATGACAACGATCAAAATGAGTACAAGTATGATTGTAAAACGTATTCGCTTCTCCATATTATCGCCGCGCCCTTCTGTATGGTGCTTACTGACAAAGTTTTGCAACTACCTGATTGATCACGCTTCCTTCTGCCTTGCCTTTTAATTCAGGCATCACATTTTTCATGATCATTCCTTTGTTCCTGCCCGCAACGATATCTGCAAATTTCTCAGTGATAAATGCTTCCACTTCCTCTGCGGACATCATTTTTGGTGCATATTCCTGATAAATATCATATCTAGCCTGATATTCTTCCTTCAAATCTGTTCTCTCTGCAGGACACGTATCAATCTGCTCTTTTACAGATTTGATCTCCTTTAAAATGACACGGTCAACAATCTCCTCGCTGATGTTATCTCTGCATCCCTCATCAATGGCTACTTTCTTTGCTGCGGATACCAATGCGGAAATCGCATCTTTACGAACTTTATCTCTTGCCTTCATGGCTGCTATCATATCTTTTTGTAACTGTTCAAACTGCATAATATTTCTCCTTCTTTCATTGTCAGTTTCCGATAGCTGCGAATCCCCTGTTCGTTTGTTAGAAGTTTCGCAATTATCCAACTGTTAGTATAGACAAACTCTGCAAGATATTATATCACTTTTTCCAGAAAGTTACAATTCCTTTATAACACCCGTCGTATCGTCAGGATCGTACGATACGTCGCACTTCCGTAACAGATTCCGTTTGTCGGGCTGGAAGCATGCACGATCCTTCCATTTCCCATATAGATTGCAACATGTCCCGGATAGCAGATGATATCTCCCGGCTGTGCGCAGTCATAGCTTACTGCCTGTCCGCAGCTCTGCATGGAATAAGAGTTTCTCGGAAGTGAGATTCCATACTGTCCGAAACATGCCATGACAAAATAAGAGCAGTCAGCCCCCTCCGTCAGACTGTTGCCGCCGTACACATACGGATAACCGACATATTGGCTCGCAAAGGCCACCACATCACTTCCGCTGACATTTGTAGTGTGTGCAGGATTTAAACCTGAAGATGTTAAACCGGTTCCTGAACCTGAAGCTGACGCATTTGTGTCACTGCCCGTTGTGTTTGACTGATTTCCTGCATTTTGCTGTTGTTGCTGCGCTGCCCGCCTTGCGGCTGCCTCTTCTGCTGCCTGACGCGCCTGTTCATCTGCAATGATCTGGTTCTGCTTTTTGATCGTATCTGCATACTGGCTTGCAAGACTTTTTGCGCTTGCAAGCTGGGCGTCAAAATTATCCATCGCAGCGCTTTTTTCTGCGATCAAAGCCTGCAGGGAAGATGCCTGATCTTCATAACTGATCTTTAGCTCTTCCATCTCTGCCAGCTGTGCATTTAACTGATCCTTCAGATCTGCCACCTGCTGTACCGTCTCCTGATAAGCAGTAAGCTGCTTTCTGTCGTAATCATACACTTCGGATACATATTCCACACGGTTTAAAAGATCGGTGATGCTCGTTGCTCCCATCATCGCTTCCCAGTAATTACTGTCACCGTTTTCATACATATACTGAATTCGCGTTTTCATCGCGTTATATTGCGTCTGCTCTTTCTCCTGCGCGACTTCCAGATCAGCATTCGCCTGGTCAATCTCATCCTGCTTTGCATCCATATCGTGTTCCAGAAGATCCATATCTGTGAGCAGTGCCATGAGCTGGTCATCATAAGCGTCCATTTCCTCCTGAAGATCACTCTGAGCCGCCTGGATCTCATCAATCTGGCTGTTCAGATTATCCAACTCCTGCTGCGCTTCATTTTTCTTATTTTTTGCATCGTTAATAACGGACGCATGAACTGAGTATATGCCTCCAATGCCAAGCACGCATGTCATAACTGCCGCTATGATCTGCTTTTTTATCTTTAATTTTTTCATCGCCCGTAAAAATTTCATAAAAGCGTTAATCTCCTTGTGTGAAAATAAATGAACGATAATTGTGTAACTCCTCTTACCTTTATTTCAAATTGTTCAAAATCAACAAAAACATTCAAGACACGCTCCCGCTATGTGTCACTCGCAGCGGTACTGCTCATTCTTCGCAGTACTTCGCAAATTCATTTAAAATCTGCTACGCAGATAGGAATTTGCTCACACCTGAATCATCTTCGCACGGTCTGTGCAGTAAATGCACAGACCTGATTAAAAATGTTGTACCTGCCTTCTAAGTGCCGACCGCTCCCCAGTGTTTTCTCAAGCTTTTATTAATTTTTCACAATTCAATTTAGGTTTTCAGGAGTTTCGCAATTGTCTATATTAATGCTTTCTACGGATTAAACACGGTAATATTCTCTTCATTCAATACATACTCATAATAATTCACGTTGTCGCAGTATTTCCAGCCGAGGCTCTGCCAGAAGCGGTTGCCGATCTCGTTCTGCTTAAATGCGATCAGATTGACTTTGGAAATTTTTTCTGCTTTCAATGCCTCGAGACACCTCTCCACGAGTTTCTGCCCGATTCCGTGTTTTCTGTAATTTTCCTGTACACAGACATGATAAAGTCCTGCTCTCCTGCCATCATGCCCGCAGAGGATCGAACCGACGATTTTTCCATCACAGACTGCCACCATGCTCGTAGCCGGATTTCTGCGGATAAAACGCTCCACACCCTCTTTTGAATCATCGATGCTGCGGATACCGAAGCCGTGGATCTCCATCCAGAGGCTGTGTACCTGCTCAAAATCATCTATTGTCATGGGACGGATCGTTAAATTTGTATCATTCATGTTATTTTTCATCTTCCTTGCTGTCTGCCTCTCTGGGGCAGTTTTCTTTAAATCGGCTTCGCATGCTGTGCATCTTGGCCGGATGGCTGCTCCACGGTCTCTTACGGGAACATCGGGACAAGATTTAATCCTTCCGCCTCATCGAAACCGAACAAGAGGTTCATGTTCTGCACTGCCTGACCGGCTGCACCTTTTACAAGGTTATCGAGTGCTCCCATCATGACGATTCTTCCGGTTCTCTCATCAATTTTGAAGTTCACATCCACGTAGTTGCTTCCCTCTACCCATTTTGTTTCCGGGCAGACATCCTTTTCGAGTACACGGACGAATTTCTCGTTTTTATAATATTTATCGTAAATGGCTTTCACTTCCCCGTATGTCGGAAGAGTACCATCTGCTTTCTTATTCAGTGCTGCGTATTCTGTTGCAAGGATTCCCCGGTTCATCGGCACAAGATGCGGGGTAAAATTGACCATGATCTCTTTTCCTGCCGCATAGCCAAGCTGTTCTTCTATCTCCGGTGTGTGTCTGTGGTTCGTCACACCATAAGCTTTCATATTCTCATTCACCTCGCAAAACAGATTAGGAAGTTTTGCACCTCTTCCGGCTCCGGATGTTCCTGATTTTGCATCAATGATCAGGGTATCAGGATCGATCAGTCCCTCTTTTACGAGTGGATATGCCGTTAAAATAGAACAGGTTGTGTAACATCCCGGGTTTGCGATCAGTCTTGCACCTTTTACCTTGTCACGGTTGATCTCGCAGAGTCCATACACAGCTTCCTCAATAAATTGTGGACTCTTGTGTTCGATCTTGTACCATTTCTCATAGGTCTTGACATCTTTTATACGGAAATCCGCACTCAGATCGATAATTTTTACTCTGGATAAGATCTCCTCTGTCAGGACACCTGCCAGAAATCCCTGTGGGGTTGCGGTAAAGATCACGTCCACCTTGGAAGCAAGTTCTTCCATATTATCATCGAGACAGGTATCCTCTACGATCTCAAACATATTCTGATAAACTTCTGCATATTTCTTATCTATGTAGCTTCTGGAACCGTACCACATGATCTCCACATCTTTGTGTCCCATCAATAACCGGACAAGCTCGTTGCCCGCATAGCCGGTTGCTCCAATAATCCCAACTTTTACCATAATCTATTCTCCAATCTCCCCGAAGGGTTTTCTCTTTTTACACTTTACCACTCTAATTCGTTTCTATCATAGTACAGCTCTTTAGGATAGTAAAGTATTTTTTGTTTCCTGGTTTTAAATATTTATTGCATAATTATACATTCATTATTATTTTTATGCAATACTGTTTTTCATGTTTTTTCTGATTTTTTCAAGATTTATAGTTTTCTTACCTTAATTAATATAGATTCTTCTGCATAAACTTCTGTTGTTATTGCATACTTTTATGCATTTTTATTATTAAATTATGTATATTTTTTCACTTGCATTTCCTGTCCACATAGTATATATTAAGTTTCAGAAGAAATCGTTTCGTGGCAGACTCATTGTCATGCATGAAAGAACGGTTTACATGATAAAAAGAATATACGACAGAAAGGATTCACTCTCATGAAAGAAAAAGTTATTTTAGCGTACTCCGGTGGTCTTGATACCACAGCCATTATCCCATGGTTAAAAGAAACTTATGGTTATGAAGTTATCTGCTGCTGCGTAGACTGCGGACAGGAAGAAGAATTAAACGGACTTGACGAAAGAGCCAAATTAAGCGGTGCTTCCAAATTATACATTGAGGACATCGTAGATGAATTCTGTGATGATTACATTGTTCCATGCGTACAGGCAAACGCTGTATACGAAAACAAATATTTATTAGGTACTTCCATGGCCCGTCCGGGAATCGCCAAGAAATTAGTTGAGATTGCAAGAAAAGAAGGTGCTACAGCGATCTGCCACGGCGCTACCGGAAAAGGTAACGACCAGATCCGTTTCGAGTTAAGTATCAAAGCACTTGCTCCGGACTTAAAGATCATTGCCCCATGGCGTGACAGCAACTGGAAATTACAGTCCCGTCAGGATGAGATCGATTTCTGTACGGCACATGGCATCCATCTTCCATTCTCTGTAGATTCCAGCTACAGCCGTGACCGTAACTTATGGCACATCAGCCATGAAGGTCTTGAGTTGGAAGATCCATCCTTAGAGCCAAATTACGAACATCTTTTAGTTTTGACCACTCCACCTGAGAAAGCTCCGGACGAAGGTGAATATGTCACAATGACATTTGAAAAAGGTGTTCCAACTTCTGTCAATGGAAAGAAAATGAAAGTTTCTGATATTATCCGTGAATTAAACACACTTGGTGGAAAACACGGAATCGGCATTATTGATATCGTTGAAAACCGTGTTGTCGGCATGAAATCCCGCGGTGTTTATGAGACTCCTGGTGGAACCATCCTCATGGAAGCTCATGAGCAGTTAGAGGAACTCGTTCTCGACCGCGCTACCATGGAAGTGAAAAAAGATATGGGTAACAAGCTCGCCCAGATCGTATACGAAGGAAAATGGTTCACACCACTCCGTGAGGCAGTACAGGCTTTCGTAGAGTCCACACAGGAATATGTGACCGGTGAGGTAAAATTCAAGCTTTACAAAGGAAACATCATCAAAGCCGGAACTACTTCCCCATACTCTCTCTACAGTGAGTCCCTCGCAAGCTTCACAACAGGTGATCTTTACGACCATCACGATGCAGATGGATTCATCACATTATTCGGACTTCCATTAAAAGTCCGCGCAATGAAGATGTTAGAGCTGCAGAAAGAAAACAACAAGAATAACTAAATCTTAAAAATAAAAATGGTACAGACAAAATATGATGTTCCTGTTCGCAGAACTCACAAAGGAAATCGTATTTGTCTGTACCATTTTTATTTCATTTACACTGAAGATAACTTGTGAAATCTGCTTTTGGTATTGTCAAGGTAATCAAAAAACAGAGGACATATTTATAAATGGGTTTTTTTAACGCTTATCTATTATTCAGTTTGTAAAATAAAATCTGCTACGCTTTTGGGAATAGTATAATATTCAATATAATCTCTGTCCTGTGTACCATTATCTGGAATAGTCTCACTTATAAAATATTCATTATTAGATGCTTCATATAACATAATCGTATACATTGTGGTCAAAACCTTTTCTTTAGTTCTTCTCCTAAACGAATATGCTGATATATTACGCCTTAAAATCGCATCGTTTGGTATATCATCTATTGAACTCCAACTATCTGTATCTAAGCCTTCAATGAATGCCGTTATCTCTTCCTTGTTATCTATTTTTATATCTAATTCATCTTCATCACTTATAACTATTTTAGTGATTTTAGAAACAATTGTTTCATCATTATATGTTTTTTTCTTTGTTCCATAACTACTATCCGTATTATTGACAATTCTATTTTCCCAATTATCCAGAATATCTTCTGATATAGGTTGAGTTATTGTAATTTTATTTTCAATTGAATTCAAAAATTGCCCCGCGCTTTTTGGAATGGAAATAACATCACTATCTTGAATAATATAATAGTTGTCATCTACTTTATATAACTCATATGGGTCTTCCCTAATACAGTACTCTTCATCATCTTTTACAAATTCATAAGCTATAAATTTGTAAATACATTTACCAAAATCTTCTTTTTCTTCAATATATTTCCATTCTTGAAATTTCATTTCCTCAAAAAAAAATTCTAAATCATCCGAATTCACTATAGTTCCTATCTCTTTACCATTTGATGACTGTATCTCAACAAATTGATATACTCTTTCAATATCAAATCCTTTTGAAGTACATCCCGATAGACCTATCATACATATTACAATTATTAATAACCCTTTTATTTTCATACAAATCCTCCTCAAAATTCAATATTCTGTTGTTCTATAAACCGTCTATACAAAAGATTATTCTCAACCAAATATTCATGTTTTCCACATCCTGTAATAGTTCCATTTTCCAAAACAACGATTTCATCTGCGTCCTTTATAGTTGACATATTATGTGCAATTATTAGTGTAGTACGACCCTTCATAAGTTTTTCTAACGCCTCCTTGACAATATTTTCTGAATCACTATCCAAATGCGAAGTTGCTTCATCCAACAAAAGAATTTCTGGCTCCCGGATCATTGCACGCGCAATTGCAATCCTTTGTCTTTGCCCTCCTGACAATGTAATTCCTCGTTCACCAACTAATGTATTGTATCCGTTGGGTAAAGATTTTATATAGTCACTTAATTTTACATCATAAACAGCTCTTTCAACCTTATCTATGGTATATTCTTCCATTCCATAAGTCAAATTACTCAATATTGTTCCATACATAATCGGAGAATCTTGTGAAACATATGAAATTTTCTTTCTCCATTTCTTCACATCTATTTCCATTATATCTATACCGTCATAATATATTTTTCCACTTGTAGGCTCATAAAATCTTTCAATTAAAGAAAATAGCGTTGTTTTACCAACTCCACTAGTTCCAATAATTGCAGTAGTTTTTCCTTTTTTTGCCTCCAAATTAATACCGTTAAGTATTCTTTTTGTATCCCTATATTCAAATATTACATTTTTTAATACTATCCCTTTAGTTTCTATTTTCATGCTTAATTTATTACTTTTATTATTTTCCTGAAAAATAAATATCTCATATAATCGCAATATCGAACTGCAAAATTTCTGATATCCAGTATAAAATGATGCAATTCCTGAAACCGGACTTGACATTTGGAATAAATATAATATTATCGCAATTAAACCTCCAGCCGTTAACGTCCCTTGAGCTACTCTTAAACTTCCATATCCAAAAATAGCAACCAGCAAAATAAGCATCAGACTATTTGTGAAAGGCCTTATGACCGCCATAATTTTTCCTTCTTTTAAACTTAGTTCATAAATTTTATTAATAATCTTTCTGCTATTCCTATATTCAAGATTTTCCGACACATATGCTTTTACTAATCTTATGTCTGAAACAACTTGATTTAAGAATGATTGGAATCTAGCATTTTCTTCTTGTAACAAAACAGAAACTCCAAATTCTCTATCAGCCACCAGTGCTACAATTAAAGAAATAATCGGAGATAATATTAATACTATCAATCCTATCTTCCAATCAATTACTAATATCAAAACCAAAGAACCTAGTAAGGTTAATGTATCCGTAATAAAAATATTAGCCTCATCAGTAACAAATGATTTGACAATCATAGTGTCACTTGTTACTCGACTCATTATATCGCCTGTTTGATTTTTATCAAAATAAGAAATCGGTAAATCCAAAATTTTATTAATCACTTTTTCCCGAAGCCCTTTTACAAGGAACTCCGATATGCGGGTTAACACATAAGCCGACACTGACGCTACTACTAATTGTAATATAAACACAGAACAAATAGCCATTAATATTCCAATATTAATATTTTCTAAATTTATCTGATCAATTAGTTTCATCATAATGAATGGAGTTCCGACAGTAATTATGTTTTCTATTAAAAGCATCATTCCCGCAGAAAAAATCATCATTTTTGATGGTAGCAGAGCATGAAATACTATCTTTATATGTTTTATCTTAACTGTATTTTTTATATTCTTTTTCATCTATTTTATCCTTTCCAACTCATGCAGCGCCACTTTCTCTCAAAATAGATAGCACACAGTTGTTGATAGCAACTGTGTGCCTCTACTTTACAACAATTGAACTTTAGCATACATAGAATACACCGTTATTTATGTTCAATAGTTTTTCCTAGCACTTTGTATTGCTTCTGTAGCTAGAAGTTTTGCAAATGATGCTAAGACCTGATCCTGCATGCAATGTAATATCATTATCTACAGTAAGCTTCTGCAATGCTAATACTTTCTTTGCCATAGTGCCTTCCTCCTTTCTTTAAGTATATAATTATGGAGCCTTGCTAACATTTAGCTACGCTCTCATAACTGCTAATTGGATTACAAACAAAACTTAACGTAGAACCTGGTTCCCATCCTTTTTTATTACCTTTTACCTGCATCTTCTGTAACGCTAATACTTTTCTCAAACTAAATACCTCCTCTAAAAAAATAATTAACATCAATAATCGGTAACCATGAGAATTTTGATTTGTTGTATAAATCTTGCAAGGTTAATAGCACTCCAGCCGCTCCCGAAAATATGTCTCCTGAAAATTTATATGAATAATTTCCAGGACAATAAATTGCATCATTTGTCTCAATCAAATAAATATTTAAATTGTATAGCAAATTATCAACTTTCTCTTTACCTACCAAACCGGCAATTATACTACTATTTGCATATGCTATGAATCCCGCGTATCCATGAAATAATCCAGCATTATAGCAGCATCTGGTATCAATTTGCTTATTTAACCCGATTACTTCCTCCTCCAGATACTCATCTGTCAAGTGTCGTTTAATCTCCAATAAGACCATACCTATACCGAGACTACCTCCATCTAAATAAGGAAAAAAACGCTTATCATCATCGACATGAAAAACACCACTGTCATCAAAAATACATTTCCTTATATCCTTTTCAAGTGCTTGAATAGATAGTTGTAACCACTTATTCTCTTTTTCAACTCGATAACGTAATAAATAAAATAGTGACACCCCTGACCAACCATTGAAAAGCCCGACCGCAACATCATCTGGATCTTCTATCACTAACGGTGTATCTTGTTCCATTAGTTCGTATAACTTAGTTGAGATTTTTTCCAGTTTTTCTACCAGATTCTTATTTTCCTTTTTTTGTAAAAAGGAAAGTATTGCGATGCCTATACCAGATAATCCCGACATCAAAGAAACATTCGAAGCATCTGATGATATTTCCACCGACTCTAATATCTTTTCAGCATCTTCTATATATCCCAACTCATACAGAACACAAGCAACACCGGTTCTTCCTGAGTAAAGACCATCGTTCATCATCTCTAAATATTCTTTTTTCCTATATTGGTTTACCCATTCTTTCACAACGAATGGAATATCTCCACTTCTTTTTAGAGCTAATGCTATACCAAATCCTCCTGTTTTGACATTTATTTTTCCACCTTGCTCTTCAAATTGTCTTATATCACCACCCAATAAAATTTCACTAACATTTAAGTCATTCAACATACCCTTTCTAATTTTATTAATAACCAAAGGAATATCTTCAAAATCCCAAAATGTTTCATATAATCCCTCCATCTGTTGCTTCCTTTTTAAGCGCAAATGTTGCCTCATTTCTTTTTCAATTTCTTTTACAATTCCTAATGCTTCATCCCCAAAATTTCTCAGAATCCATTCATCATGCTTTACAAGTATTCCCCTATCTAAATCTTGTACAGGTCCAATGGGCAAAAAAGCATTTCTTGCAATGCAAAGCAATGAATACCAATCTCCTTGCAATCTTGTTTTGGCTTTTTCTGTTGCAAAACCAGGTGTAACCAGTGCAGGCATACTTTTACTCTTCAGATCATCGGCAGCTTCAAAGTCAATTAGTCGAATCGAAAAATCATCTTCGTTGACCATAATATTCATTGGCTGCAAATCTCCCATTCCAATATTTCTATTATGCATTGCTTTAATTGCTCGAATAGTGTTTTTAAGAATTTTACATGTATTTTGGCAATACTCTTTTTCTTTATCCAAATTATATTGGAAAGGAAATCTAATAGTGCACCATGAATTAAAATTAACTCCATTAACAAATTCTTCTACAAGAAAAACATGCTTCCATTCATTAAATATCCCATAGTATTCCACAACTTCAGGTATATCTTTCATCTTGTCAAGCATTAGTGCTTCATGATAAATTCTAGAGACAGCATCTTTATAGTTCCCATCGAGGCCCGCTTCTGGTCTGCCTTCCTTCAAAATCACTTTCTTCCCATTGCTCTTATTATTTGCTGTATACACGCCGCCCGCATCACTAAAATGAATAGCACCAGTAATTTCAAAAATATCTAAATTTGATTTTTCATCTTCACTCTCATTTAACTCTACATCCATTTTTCTAATGAAATCTGGTTCTGTTACAAATTCTGGCAAATTATAATATGGCTCACGTGCATCTTCCATATATTCACCATTGATATTCTTAATTGCAAGCACCCTACTTCCGCTCAATTCAGCATATATTGGTTTAATTCCGCCATATCGAAAATAAATATTGCTATCTTTCCAACACTTGTCGCTTAGAATATAAGGTCCATTTGGTGTATCTTTTAAAATTTTTTCTAACTCCAATATGGCATATTTAAATACATTGTCATCAGCTGGATAAATAGTAATGAACTTACCTGCTCCTCCTCTATCACCATACTTAGAGTTTTTCAGAAAAAGCTCCCATCTATTGTCAACATATTTAAAATCTATTTTGTTTTCAATTAAGAAAGCCGCACACAAATCCAAAATCTTTTGAGCAGCATATATCGGCGCACTAATATGTATTTTCCATCCTTGATCTGGTAATATATTGCCGGAATACATATAATATCTCCAATGACTATATTCATCTAATTCCGTCAACCATCCTTCTTCCAATTTCGGCATTTTATAAGCGGTTCTTTTTACCTTCTCTATAGGAGGAGAATAATATTTTTTCTCCGGATTGTCATACATAATGTATCTCAAGTCCATTTCCTTCACCCTCTTCCATCAGTTTCATCTTAAATTACACATTTTACATAACTTGCAGTACTTTCTTTTTTGCAAAATATACTCAGGGTTGACTGTGGGTTGTCCGAATTATCTCCCTGCGCTCTTAATTTTTGTAATGCTAATACGTTTCTTCTAATCATTGTTAACTCCTTTCAAAAAAATGTAATATTGTATTTGTTGATTTTAGCGAAAAATCTGAAGCCGTTAAATATGCCTCTTCTATTTCTCTTCCCCAGTATGGCCCCCACATAACATTTGGTACACTTCCAAAACTTAGAATAGAAATAGAATTTTGTACTACAATATTGTTTTCTATTGTTATCCAAGGTCCACCTGACATTCCATCTTTTTCACAACAGCATATGCCTTGCAGCGATGAATGCTTATGACTATCAGATATAGCTTTTCCTTGTGCTATTATGGGATTTTTATTATCAGTATTTGAAAATCCATATACATAATAGTCCCTATGTAATGACAAGCAAAATCTTATATCAAGCGCACATTTCTGGTATTTTTCAATCTCATTAAATTTATTCTCCAAAACCAAAAAACAAGTATCATATTCTAAGTATGTATCTTCAACAAACATTCTTGGTATTGCTACTGCTTTAGGTTTATACTTTGTTCGAACTCCAATTGGTGAATAGTAAATATTTTCATAATATTTTCTTGTTCGATAATTATATATACAATGAGCTGCAGTAACTATAATTACCGTATCTTTGCCTTTAACTATACTTGCACTCGCCACTTGCCGTTGCAATAATCCTTTTCCAAAATGTACTGTTCCTAATGCCGGCAATATATCAGGATAATTTATCATATAATATTCTCTCCTCTTACTTTGTCCTCATATTTATCAAGTCACATATCTCATTTATCCCAATGCCCTATAGAACAAAATGGAAGTCTTATACTTATTTTCACTTCAACCCGTCAATATATTCCCCCCTTCCAATGTTTTAATATGATGATTGTTCAACTACTTTTAATGTATCATATCATCGGATCAAATATTTTCAACAATATTGACCTATTGTACGGATTTCTGTCCCAATAGTAAGTGATGAATAACATACCATTCCAAATAATCTTTTAGATCTGGGATAATACAGTAAACAAACAGTAAATGACTACTTTATCTATATTCAGATCTGGATGCTGTCGCATCATTGCACTTTTCGTAATCAAAGGTAGTCAATCACTGTGATTTACTACTTCAGGGAGGAACAACTTATGCGTCATAATCGAAGAACGGATGAAGAATGGCTGTCATTGATTCAGAAATGCCACAACAGCGGATGTTGTATCATCGGGTGAAGCACTGACGATCATAGTGAACGGCTGTAAAGTTGCAATCAATAATAATGCTGGCAGAGACGTGATCTATCATACAATATCCGCTCTGCGGGAGCTTTGATCGGTGATCTGTCCAGAGTGCAGAAAATTTATCTGGTTACGGGCCGGACGGATATGAGGAAATCTTTTGACGGACTCATGGCAGTCATTCGGGATAACTTCCAGATGGATCCTTTCTCGAATGCCGTCTTTTTGTTCTGCGGACGAAAAAAATACGATGAAAGCTCTTTACTTCGACCGGGATGGGTTCGTGCTCCTGCAGAAGCGTCTGGACAATGGAAAGTTCCAGTGGCCCCGTAATGCTTCGGAAGTCAGACCTTTGACCAGACAGGAATTCCGCTGGCTGATGGAAGGGCTTTCTATTGATCAGCCGAAAGCAATACAGCCAGCAAAAGGCAAAGATTTTTGATTTGTGCAATATGCAGATTTTGAAAAAATTTTCTACATGTGAAACTTCTTTACAATGGAAGATATCCACATATGTAAAATCACAGAGAGCGTTGTCCGTTGATCGTTATGCACAGGTTCATAATAATGTGTATAATTTCACAGAAAAACTCCAAAAACCGGCTTAGCTTTGAAGAAAAGAAGAAGACCTTTGATTCGTCATAATGCCAGTCCGTTTCTGAGTGGCATTTGCGATAATTCCGTCCTTTTAGTACAATAAATGTATCTTAAAAGAGGGAGGAATTCGTGATGGATCCAAAGGGACAGAACATACTTTTTCGCAGTCAGCTGGAACAAAAAGATCATATGGTCCAGATGCTTTCTGAACGGTTAAATGAAAAAGATGAAACGATCACTAATTTGAAGGAAACAATCAGAGAGCTGAAAGAAACGATTGCCGGTCTTCAGGAAACACTCAATGAATTCCAGCGGAAACTCTTTGGTACGAGCAGTGAGAAAACAAAACAGAATGAACAAACTGGAGATGAAAAACCGGAAGAAACAGTAACAACTGTAAAAAGCCATAAAAGAACAACTGATGAATT
>ENA-ORUX01001011-ORUX01001011.1-human-gut-metagenome-genome-assembly--contig:-NODE-1011-length-23400-cov-7.817905_pt1 | contig 23400 bp, 20 predicted proteins | sample MGYA00242087_ERZ509225 | MGnify/ENA primary metagenome ERZ509225 (study PRJEB26280, sample SAMEA2338864) | human gut metagenome | biome: human gut; feature: human-associated habitat; material: faeces... | reverse complement strand
GGTAGAACACCAGCCTTCCAAGCTGGATACGTGGGTTCGATTCCCATCACCCGCTCTATTTTTTTCTTGATTTAAGTGATTGAAAAGCCTTTGTGGAAAGAATTTTCTGCAAAGGCTTTTTAAATTTACTTGAAGAAAAGTGGCGGCTTCTATATAATCTAAGAGTATGCTTGTGGGATTGACAGTACGTAATCAGGAAGAAACAGAGTAAAAACGAAAGAATCCGCCAAAAGAGCAGAAACAGAAAGAGGACATACGAATGATACAGTTTACCGGATATGATTTATTGTGGCTATTTTTTATATATTCTTTTGCGGGCTGGGTGATAGAGACAGCCGCGGCAACATTTATGCACCGGAAATTTTCCAACCGTGGGCTGGTAAATGGTCCGCTGTGTATCCTGTACGGTGTGGGAGCTGTTGCAATGTCTGTGGGCTTGCAGGAGCTGACCGGGCTATGGCTCTTTTTATTTGCATCCCTGTATGCAGCAGTTACAGAGTTCATCGCTGGAAAGTTAATCGAGAGGTTTTATCATAAACGCTGGTGGGATTATAGTAAGAGTAAATGGAACTTAGATGGTTACATCTGTCTCCCGGTTTCACTGATAAAAGGTGCATTGGGTTATGTTGTGGTGAAGTATGCCAACCGGTGGGTATTTCGATTGCTTGCAATACTGCCACAGCTTTTGGTACATATTGTTCTGCTGGTGCTGATCGGTGTGCTTGTGGTGGATGTACTCGCCTCCTATCTGCTTGTGACAGGAAAGAGCAGACACCCGGAGAAGTGGCTGGAAGCAAATAACAAAATCGATCGTTTCCGCATCAGGCTTGGCAATAAGATTGCAGGATCGATTGAAAAACGAATGACAAAAGCCTACCCGAAGGCAAGCTTTGTGGAAAAGGTCACAAAGGATAAAACCGTTTTTGCAAAGGGCTGTGATTTTTATAAAATCGTGATGTTATTTTTTGTGGGAGCATTTTTAGGAGATATCACGGAGACGATTTTCTGCCGCATCACAGCAGGGGTATGGATGAGCCGCAGCAGTGTGGTGTGGGGACCATTCAGTATCGTGTGGGGACTTGCGATTGCAATGGTGACGGCAATGTTATATAAATATAAGGACAGAAGTGATGGATTTCTGTTCTGGACAGGCACATTTTTGGGCGGTGCCTATGAGTATCTGTGCAGTGTGTTCACGGAGCTGGTATTTGGAAAAGTATTCTGGGATTACAGCTGGATGCCGTTTAACCTCGGCGGAAGGATTAACCTGTTGTACTGCTTTTTCTGGGGAATCGCAGCCGTTGTGTGGTTTAAGATTCTGTATCCGAAAATTTCAGGATGGATAGAAAAAATTCCTGTCGTGATCGGTAAGACAGTGACATGGATGCTGATCGTATTTATGTGCTGCAATGTTGTGGTGTCCTGCATGGCGCTAATACGCTATGATGAGAGAGGCAGACAGGTGGAAGCAACGCAGAGCTGGCAGGTGTACATGGATGAGCATTATGATGACGCAAAGATGGCGCACATTTACCCGAACGCCAAGACAAAATAAGAGGAAAAACAATGAAATTAATTAAAACAGAGGAAGCGGTCGGTCATGTTTTATGTCATGACATGACGCAGATTATAAAGGGTGTCACGAAAGACGCAAGATTCCGCAAGGGGCATATTGTGACAGAAGAGGATATCCCGGTGTTATTATCCATGGGAAAAGAAAATATCTATGTGTGGGAGAAGAACGAAAACATGCTTCATGAGGATGAGGCGGCAGAGATCCTGCGTGAGATCTGTCAGGGAGAACATATGCATGCCTCCCAGCCGAAAGAGGGGAAAATCGAGCTGACCTCGGACATTGACGGAATTTTAACAATCAATGTGGAAAAACTTCTGGCAGTCAATTCACTTGGTGAGATGATGATCGCAACGAGACATTCCTACACCCCGGTGAAAAAGGGGGCGAAGCTTGCGGCAACCAGAATTATCCCACTGATCATTGAGAAAGAGAAGATGGAAGCAGCAAAACGGTGTGCGGGCAAAGAGCCGCTTGTCAATGTGCTTCCATATAAATTAAAGACGGCGGCGCTCATCACGACGGGCGGTGAGGTGGCAAAAGGACTGATCCGGGATACTTTTTCCGATGTGGTCATTGGGAAGCTGAAAGCCTATGGCATTGAGACGGTAGAGCATTGTTATCCGGGGGATGACGAGGCGCTTATCACGGAAAAAATAGCAGAGTATAAAGCAAAAGGTGTGGATATGATCTTATGCACCGGAGGCATGAGTGTTGATCCGGACGACCGCACGCCGGGGGCAATTAAGCGTTCGGGAGCGCAGATCGTCACCTACGGTGCGCCGGTGCTGCCGGGAGCCATGTTTCTGCTCGGATATTTTGAGGACGGCACGCCGGTCATGGGATTGCCGGGCTGCGTGATGTACGCAAAGAGCACTATTTTTGACATTATGCTGCCGAGGATCGCAGCCGCGATCCCGGTGAAAGCGGAAGATTTTTATGTGCTGGGACATGGGGGCTTATGCCTTGGATGTGCAGAGTGCAGATTCCCGGACTGTTCTTTTGGAAAGGTTTAAAGAGGTATGGAATGGAATCATTTTGATGAGAATGGCAATGCCGTGATGGTGGATGTCTCCGGAAAAGAGATCACAGAGCGCATTGCGGTGGCGAGCGGCAAGATCCGTGTGAATGACGCAGTGATGTCTGCGATCGTCAACCACACGGCAAAAAAAGGCGATGTGCTGACCGTAGCGCGTGTGGCAGGAATTATGGGAACAAAACAGACGTCAAATCTGATCCCGATGTGTCATCCGCTCTGCCTGAATAAATGTACCGTTGATTTTGAGGTAAAGGAGGCGGAAAACATCATAAAGGCACTGTGCACGGTCAAAGTTTCCGGGAAGACCGGAGTGGAGATGGAGGCGCTGATGGGCGTGAATGTGGCGCTTCTGACGATTTATGACATGTGCAAGGCAATGGACCGCGCAATGGAAATTTTTGACGTTCATTTAGAGAAAAAAGACGGTGGAAAATCCGGGCTTTTTGAGAGAAGTAAGGAAAGAGAACAATGTTAGATCAATACAGCCGCAATATCGACTATATCCGCATTTCGGTCACAGACCGCTGTAATCTGCGCTGTATTTATTGTATGCCGCAGACGCGTAAGACGTATCTGAGACAGGAAGAACTTCTGACTTATGACGAGATCGTAAAACTTGCGGGAATTTACCGCAGTCTCGGGATCAAAAATGTTAAGCTGACCGGGGGTGAGCCTCTGGTGAGGGAACATATTGAAGAACTTATTTTCCGGCTGAAAAAGGAATGTGGCATGGGAAAAGTGACACTGACGACGAATGGGATCCTTTTGGAACAACAGCTGGATGGTCTTGTAAAAGCGGGACTCGATGGTGTGAATATCAGTCTGGATACATTAAAACTGGAACATTACAATTCCCTCACAGGAGGATGTCATGTGGACAGGAATTCCTCTGACGGTAATCTGGAAGCAGTGCTGCGGGGAATGCGAAAGGCGCAAAAACAGGCAGGAATCTCTGTAAAAGTGAATTGTGTGCTGATGCACCAGACCAGAGAGGAGCTGCTTGCGCTGGCAGAACTTGCAAAAGACGGTGTAAATGTCCGTTTTATCGAACTGATGCCGATCGGTCAGGGAAAAGAAAAACATACATTAAAAGAGGAAGAGGTAAGGCAGATACTCTGTGAAACTTATGGGACGATCAGACCGTGCGTGGAAAAACTTGGAAGCGGACCGGCACATTATACGGAAATTGATGGATTTGAAGGAAAAATTGGATTTATCAGTGCAATTTCACATAAATTCTGCAGTGGATGCAATCGTGTCCGCATGACGGCGGATGGTTTTTTAAAACCATGTCTGCAATATGAGACAGGAATGGATCTGCGCACGCTGTTAAGAGACGGCGTTTCGGATGCGGAGTTAAAAGTGCAGATTGAAACGATTATCACACAAAAACCGAAGTGTCATCATTTTGGGGAAATCAATGAGCCGGAGCGGACAGAACACAGAGGAATGTCGGAAATTGGAGGCTAGTACAGAGACACAATCTTTGCAGGTTGTGGGAAAGGCTGGGTTTTTAAATGGGAAAAGTAAGGGCTGTGTGCATCAGTGAAAAGCGCGGCACACAGAAGAAAAATATAGAATCCGCAGTATTTGTGGAAAACTGGGGCATTGAGGGAGATGCCCATGCAGGAAACTGGCACAGGCAGATTTCCTTATTATCAGAGGAAACGATCGCCGCATTTAAGGCGCGTGGTGCAGAGGTTACAGATGGGGCTTTCGGAGAAAATCTCGTCGTGAGCGGCTATGATTTTACAAAGTTCCCGGTCGGGACAAGGTTTACGTGCAAAGATGTGGTGCTGGAATTAACGCAGATCGGAAAAGAATGTCATCACGGCTGTGAGATTTTTCAGAAGATGGGAGAGTGCATCATGCCGACGAACGGCGTATTTGCGAAAGTGCTTCACGGCGGAAAAATCAGTGTCGGGGATGAGTTTCATGTGCAGTACCGGGCGGCAGTCATCACGTTAAGCGATACCGCTTCTAAGGGAGAGCGGGAGGATGCGAGCGGAGCGGCGGTCGAAGAAATTGTGGGAAAAGAGGGCTATGAGGTGGTTTTCAAAAAAATCATCCCGGATGATGGAGACACGCTGACAGCACTGTTGTGTGAACTTTCGGATGAAGATAAAGCGGATCTGATCTTAACGACAGGCGGAACAGGTTTTTCCAAAAGAGACAATACGCCGGAGGCAACCATGCGTGCAGTTGAACGCGAAACACCGGGAATCTCAGAAGCCATGCGCTATTATTCCCTGCAGATCACGCCGAGGGCGATGCTCTCCAGAGGCGTGTCGGGAATCCGGAAAGAGGCATTGATCGTCAACCTACCGGGAAGCCCGAAGGCGGTAAGAGAGTGTTTGGAATATGCGATCGGTGCACTGACGCATGGAATTGATATTTTAAAGGGAAATACCGGAAATTGTGCGGGAAAATAAAAGAATCATGAATTTGCAGACAATTTGCAGATTTATATAAAAACAATCAGAAGAAAAATGAGAAAAAAATGATGAAAAAATTGACAGCAGTTCTATTACTGACAGCTATGACCGCAGGACTTGCAGCCTGTGGCAGCAATAAAGGAGCAGATACAAACACAGATGCTCCGGCGCAGAATGAAAGCACAGAGAAAACTGTGACAACAGAGACATCCGATGCAGCACAGAATGCAGACATCCAGGGAACGATCACACTGGCGGCAGCCGCAAGTCTGGAAAAATCTTTTACAGAGCATCTGATCCCAATGTTTGAGGAACAGTACCCGGAAGTATCCATTGAAGGGACTTATGACAGCTCTGGAAAATTACAGTCACAGATCGAGGCTGGCGCAGATGTGGACATCTTCTTTTCCGCAGCGTTAAAACAGATGGAGGCATTGCAGGAGGAGGGCTATATCGCAGAGGATGCGCCTGTGGATCTTCTGGAAAATAAAATCGTTCTGATCGTGCCGGCAGGAAATGAGAGCAGCTACACTTCTTTTGAGGACATCGTGCATGCAGATATGATCGCAATCGGTGATCCGGAGAGTGTTCCGGCAGGACAGTACGGCAAAGAGGCATTGGAGAATCTGGATCTCTGGAGCAGTGTGGAAGGTAAATTAAGTCTTGGAACCAACGTGACAGAAGTATTAAACTGGGTGGCTGAGGGAAGTGCAGACGCCGGGATCGTTTACGCAACAGACGCAGCTTCCATGACTGACAAGGTTTCAGTTGTGGCAGAAGCACCGGAGGGAAGTGTTTCCAAAGTCATTTATCCGGTGGCAGAGTTAAAAGAGACAAAGAACAAAGACGCAGCAGATGCATTCATGGAGTTTTTACAGTCCGGTGAAGCGCTAGACGTATTCAAGGCGGCAGGATTTTCTGTCAACGCACAGCAATAAGACAGGATAGTAATTCAGGAGGCATAAAAATGGATCTTTCACCGGTATGGATCTCGTTAAAAACATCGGTCGTATCGATCATCATCACATTTTTTCTGGGGCTTTGGGCAGCACGGGGCGTTGTGTCCGTCCGTTCCACAAAAGCAAAAGCATGGCTGGATGGATTGCTGACACTGCCGCTCGTACTGCCTCCGACCGTAGCGGGCTTTTTCTTGCTTTATCTGTTTGGAGCAAAAAGACCGGCCGGTATCTTTTTAGAAAAAGTATTTCATTATAAAATCGTGTTCAGCTGGCAGGCAACCGTTCTGGCGGCTGTCGTGATCTCGTTTCCACTGATGTACCGCTCGGCGAGAGGCGCGATCGAGCAGGTCGATGCAAATCTGATCTATGCGGGCAGGACGCTTGGCATGAGTGAACGCACCATTTTCTGGAAAATTATTTTGCCACAGGCAAGACCGGGAATCCTCTCCGGCGGCGTGCTCGCATTCACAAGAGGGCTCGGCGAATTCGGAGCGACTGCGATGATCGCCGGAAATATTGCAGGAAAAACAAGGACACTGCCACTCGCCATTTATTCTGAGGTGGCGGCCGGGGATATGGATACCGCAGGAAAATACGTGTTGATCATTGTTGCTTTTTCCCTGCTCATCGTGGCAGGAATGAATCTGCGTGGAGAGAAAAAAAGATGAGTTTACAGGTGGAGATCGAAAAAAAACTAAATGACAAAGTGCTGTCTGTTTCTTTTGATACCGAAGGAAAACAGGGAATCACCGGAATCCTCGGTGCGTCCGGCTGTGGCAAGAGCATGACGTTAAAATGCATTGCCGGCATTGAGACACCGGACCGTGGGAAAATTGTTTTGAATGGCAGGGTATTGTTTGATTCCGGCAAAAAGATCAATCTGCGCGTGCAGGACAGACATGTCGGTTATTTATTCCAGAATTATGCACTGTTTCCGAACATGACGGTGGAGGAGAATATTGCGGCTGGTTTTAAATGTCGTCCCGGTCAGAAAATGACTGCAGAGGAGATAAAAAGGCAGACGGCAGATTATATGGAACTGCTGCATGTGACAGAGTTAAAATCCTCTTATCCGGGGAAATTATCCGGCGGGCAGCAGCAGCGTGTGGCGCTGGCGAGAATCCTTGCGTCAGACCCGGAGGTTTTGATGCTGGATGAGCCTTTCTCTGCGCTGGACGCATTTTTGAAAGAAAAACTGCAGTTGGAACTGCTGGAACTTTTGTCCGGTTATGACAAAGACATTCTGATGGTGACGCACAGCCGCGATGAGATCTACCGCTTCTGTGAACATATGCTGATCGTGGAGGATGGCAGACAGGCGGGATTTGGCGTCACAAAAGAGATTTTTAAAAATCCCGGAACACCGGCGGCAGCGAAGCTGACAGGCTGCAAAAATATTGAAAAAATCGAGAGAGTGGACGACCATACGATGGTTCTGCCAAACTGGAATACAACGGTCTGCGTAAAGGGCATGATCCCGGAAAATACGACACATATCGGCATCCGCGCACATTATTTAAGACTGCCGGAGAACGGACAGCGTGAAAATCTGGTGGAGTGCCAAAACGGAAGGATCCTGGATGATCCTTTTGAGCTGGTGGTTGTTTTCGAACATGATGTCTGGTGGAAAATCCCGAAAGAAAGCTGGCAGAAAGAATACCAGGAAAAAATGCCGCAGTATCTCGCAATCCCGGAGGAGAGTATTCTTTATCTGCACGGATAAAACTTGCAAACTGTAAAGTTATTTTTTATAATAAAAATAACATGTGCTTAGGAAGTGTAAATGGAACGGAGGAAAAACAAATGCCGGAAAATACGCAGAGAGTGAGCGTTGGTGGATTTTCTTTTGAAAATAAAGATGAAGCAGAACAGGCAAAAAAGGAGATTGAGGGAATCAAATATATCAAGACTAAGACCGATATGAATGATCCGGAGGTCGTATTGCAGGTTTATAACAAAATGATCGAGCAGAAACTGTTTGAGACGGCAGTCGGATACAGTTACTTAAAGGATCTGCAGGAATACCTGACGACAATTCCTTTTATCAAAAATGAAGATATCCTGCCGATTCCGGTCACACATCCGAGACTTGAGGCAAGCATAAAAAAGCAGAAGCGTGAGATCGCACAGAAGGAACGTGTGCGGGCGGTCAGGGCGAGACAGCGTGAAAAAAAGCTTGCAAAGATCGACAGGAAGGCATTAGAGACAGAGTCCTCCGGAAAATTGAAGATTTCCCTGTGCGTGAATGCAATCCTTGTGGTGTGCGTTGTGGCAATGTTTGCCATGGCACTGACGAGCGACAGTCCGACGATCGTGGACTATCAGTCGAAACTTTTAAACCGCTATGCATCCTGGGAGCAGGAACTGACGGAGCGGGAAAAGGCAGTGAGCGAAAAAGAACAGGAACTTGGGATCCAGGTGGATACAGAACAGACAGATTTCACAGATTAGCCATAAAATCGTGATATTTTTAACAGAGAACAGACGTAACCGGAGGACGATATGGAGAGATTAAAGATTCTTGTAGTAGATGATGAGAGCAGGATGCGTAAACTGGTCCGCGACTTTTTAGTGCGGGAAGATTATGAAGTGTTAGAAGCCGGAGACGGTGAGGAGGCACTGGATATTTTTTATAAAGAAAAGAATATCGCACTGATTATTTTAGACGTCATGATGCCAAAGATCAACGGATGGGATGTCTGCCGTGAAGTGCGTGAAACATCCAAAGTTCCGATCATTATGCTGACTGCAAAAAGCGATGAGAGCGATGAACTGACCGGATTTGAACTTGGAGTGGACGAATATATTTCCAAACCATTTTCACCGAAAATCCTTGTGGCAAGGGTAAATGCACTGCTTCGCAGAAGCGGACTGACTGCCGGAAATGATGAAAAATTTGTTGAGGCGGGCGGTATTAAACTGGATAAGACGGCGCATCTTGTGACCGTGGATGGCAGACCAATCGAATTAAGTATTAAAGAATTTGAACTGCTGGACTATTTTATGGAGAATCAGGGAATTGCACTATCCCGTGAAAAGATATTGAACAACGTGTGGAATTATGATTACTTTGGAGATGCAAGGACAATTGACACACATGTCAAAAAACTCCGTGCCAAAATCGGGGAAAAAGGGGAGTATATCAAGACAATCTGGGGTGTTGGCTACAAGTTTATAGTGGAGTAGGACATTGCCGATTATTTGCAAAACTGATTGACATTACAGGATGGTTGTCATAATATGAAAAGAGATAAAAAAGGGTCACTGACCCGCGAACTTGCAGTGATATTAGTCGGACTTGTAGCAGGGACGATTATGTTGTGCTGGTTTATCAATACTTCCTTTTTGGAAAAATATTATATGTTGAATAAGCAGGATTCGCTGATCGACGGATATGATGTGATCAACGGTGCCAGTGAGACAGGTGAACTGAATTCCAGTGAGTTTGATGTCACTTTTGACAATCTGTGTGCCAATGGTAATATTGCAGTTATGATCATCAGTTCCAACCGTGCGATCGTGAGGTCGTCGGTGAATGACAATCAGGTCATTCTGATGGAATTTATGAATATTTTGTTTGGTGATGACAGAAACCAGACCGAGATCTTACAGAGATCAGACAATTACGTCATACAGAAACAGACAGATACAAGGTTATCATCTGAGTACATGGTTCTTTATGGAACACTTTCCAATGGAAATCTGATCCTGATGCGTACCGCAGTGGAGAGTATCCGTGAGAGTGCAAAAATTTCAAATCAGTTTCTGGTTTACGTGGGCGTTCTGGCAATTGCGATCAGTGCGATTGTCACAGTGTTTGTGTCTAAGAGGATAACAACACCGATCTCAGAACTCACGGACATATCAAAAAGAATGACAGAACTTGATTTTGATGCCAAGTATGTTTCCAAAGGACACAGAAAAAATGAGATAGATGAACTCGGTGAACATTTTAACCGGTTGTCATGTGCGCTTGAAAGCACAATCTCAGAACTTAAGAGTGCAAATAACGAATTAAAACAGGATATTGAGAAAAAAACAGAAATCGATGAGATGCGCAAGGAGTTTCTATCCAATGTATCTCATGAGCTGAAGACACCGCTGGCGTTGATCCAGGGTTATGCAGAGGGATTGCAGGAGTGTATCAATGATGATGCACAGAGCCGTGATTTCTACTGTGAAGTGATCATGGACGAGGCGGATAAAATGAATCAGATGGTCAAAAAACTTCTGACTTTAAACCAGTTAGAGTTTGGAAATGAAGTTGTTCCTATGGAGCGCTTTAATCTGACAGAACTGATCCATGGAATTATTAATTCATCTTCTATTTTATTAGAGCAGAATGATATCTCGGTCACATTTGATGAGAGCGGACCGATGGATGCATGGGGAGATGAATTCAAGGTGGAAGAGGTTGTGACAAATTATCTGAGCAATGCGATCCACCATGCAGAATTTGATAAGAAGATCAGAATCTGGTACACAAGAAAAGACAGTGTTGTCCGGGTGAGTGTATTCAATACCGGAAAACAGATTCCGGAAGAAGATCTTGATAATGTCTGGATTAAGTTTTATAAAGTGGACAAGGCAAGAACGAGGGAATATGGTGGAAGTGGAATAGGACTTTCTATCGTAAAGGCAATCATGGAGTCATTTCACAGGGAATGTGGCGTGTTAAATCATGAAGATGGCGTAGAATTCTGGTTCGAACTTGACACGGAAAAAACAGGGATTGGTTCCGGACAGGCGGAGGATGATACAGTATGAGAAGAAAAAAGATAGAAGGAATCTTATGTCTGACAGGTATGCTTTTGCTGACAGGATGTGGAACGAAAGCATATGATCTCACAGAGGCAGAGGAAAGTCAGATCGTCAATTATGCAGTACACGTTGTTTCCAAGCATAATTCATATCAGAAGGATGGTCTGGTCTATGTGGATCAGAGCGCGGAAGAAACAGAGCCGGAAGAGACTGTCACAGGCAGTGAGAGTGTGGATGGCACAGAAATAATGGATGAGACACCAGCCGGAAATACGCTGGAGGATGTATTTGGAGCGGATGGACTGGAAGTTGCCTATGGAGGAGTAAGCCTTGCCGGAAACTATACAGAGTCGGATGTGCTTGATGTAAGAGCCTCGAATGGAAAACAGTTTATGGTACTTGAAATCGATATGACCAATCCTACAGAAGAGGGTATTACTCTGGATAATCTCACTTCAAAGGTAAAGTTTACAGCGGATTATTCTGCTGATGGAGCAGAGAGTACGCAGGTTTCTGCTTATACAACGATCATGACAACGGATTTTTCAACTTATGATGATGAGATCCCGGCAGGAGAGACAAAATCAGCGGTTCTTTTATTTGAGATACCGGATTCCGTGACAGAAGTTTCTGATATTGTGCTCCATGTGACAAGAGATGACACAACTTATGAAATAAAATTGTAAAAACAGGAAGAGTTATGATATAATGTGCGTAAGTAATGAGCAGTGCCAATCGAGAATATACAGACCGGATATGTTTGCATGGTGAGGTCTGTATATATCGAGAGTGATAGGGCGAATGCCCGACAGCCAGGAAAATCTCTGATTTTTCTGGCGTGCACTGCGGACTGAGGTTCATATATTAAATCAAATTAAAAACAAGAGAACATATACGTGGGAGGAAGACACAATGGATACAAATATTCTTTTAGAGTCAGGTACAAATGAATTAGAAGTTCTTGAATTTACGTTAGGTGACAATTATTATGGAATCAACGTGGCAAAGATCAGAGAGATCCTTACCTATCAGCAGGTAACACCGGTTCCAAATGCACATCCTTGTGTGGAAGGAATTTTTATGCCGCGTGATACGATGATGACGGTTATTGACCTGAAAAAGTGTCTGGGAATGGAACCATCCGAGAAAAAGGGCTTATTCATTATCACAAACTTTAATAAATTAAACATTGCATTCCATGTAGATGAAGTGATCGGTATCCACAGAGTATCATGGGAGGACATCATTAAACCGGATTCTACGATCAACACGGAAGATAAGAGTGCTGCAACAGGGGTTATCAAGCTGGAAGGAAAATTAGTGGTGATCCTTGATTTTGAAAAGATAGTTACGGACATCAGCCCGGAAACCGGACTGAAAGTATCAGATGTGGAGGAGAGAACAGCCAGAGACAGAAGCGATTCTCCAATCCTCATTGCAGAGGATTCCCCACTGCTTGGAAAAATGATCTCAGAGTGTCTGAAAAAATCAGGATACACGAATCTGATCATGACAATGAACGGACAGGAGGCGTGGGATAAGCTGACTGAGTTCAAGAAGAAAGGAACAGTCCGTCAGGACGTACACTGTATCATCACAGATATTGAGATGCCTCTCATGGATGGACACAGATTGACAAAACTCTGCAAATCAGATGATGAGATCAAGAAGATACCACTTATTATTTTTTCATCTCTTGTGAATGAGGAGATGCGCAAAAAGGGAGAACAGTTAGGAGCAGATGCCCAGTTGACAAAGCCGGAGATCGGTATGCTGGTAGAGGCAATTGACAATCTGATCGATAAGAGCGTAGATTAAGTCAGAAAAAGGGGTGTGAGTTTTTTCACATCCCTGATTTACTATAATCGAAAAATAAATATATGATAGTTACAAAGAAACCAATAGCAGGAGAATATTACCATGAATGAATCAGAAAATTACCTGGATCAGTTATTAAATGCCGTCGATGGCAGATCTGATTTAAATGACAGTGATCCTGTAAATCCAGAAGAAATTGAGAGTAAAGAACAAATGCCACAGAAGAGTACAAGAGAGACAATTGATATTCCGGATTCCAATGATCTGTTTATGGATCAGTTTGAACAGGAACTCCGGAAAGATAATGATCCCGATGAATTTTTAAAACAGTTCGAGCAGGAATTAGACAGGGACGAAAGTTCACAGGGTGTGACAAAAGCAACACAGCCGATGCTTGATGATATTGACCAGATCATGGAGAGCGTGAATCAGGAAGCAGCAAATGATACAGCAGAGATGGCAGCATCGGCAGTGGAGAAAACAGCAGAGCAGAAAGAGGATACTGCCGAAGTAAAAAATGATGAGGATGCCAGTGAGGATGGAATTGATGATCTGGCAATCGATGATATCGGAATTGATGATTTTGGACTGGATAATCCAGAAACGGAAAACGAAAAAGCGGTATCAGATGAAGATGATGAATTAATGAGGATTCTGAGTGGAACAGGCGAAGATTCCGAAATACCGGAGGCGGACAATGCAAAAGCAGAAGTGCAGCCGGATGACGGGGGAAAAGAAGAAAAGAAGCCAAAGAAACAGGGATTTCTGGCAAAGCTGTCCAAGTTACTGTTCGGTGATGATGAACCAGATGAGGAAGAAATTTCCGGAATGCAGGCAGAACCTGCAGTTACTGAGATGTCTATGGATGATATGGATATCTTAAAAGAGTTAGAAGGTTCTTCGGACGGTGATAAGAAGGGCAGGAAAGAAAAAAAGAAAAAAGAGAAAAAGAAGAAAGAAAAAGCACCAAAGCAGCCGAAAGAGAAAAAAGTAAAACCAAAGAAAGAGAAGAAACCAAAGCCACCGGCAGAACCGGATAACACACCGCCGCTGCCAAAAGTGCCGGTGATCCTCGTTTTTGTGATGGCAGCATCCATTCTGGTACTTGTTCTGGCAGGCACACATTTACTCGGATATTCAAACAGTTTTGCAGATGCAGACCAGGCATTTGCAGAAGGAAGATATTCGGATGCTTTTCAGGCTGTGGCAGGGGAGAAAGTAAAGGAAAAAGACACGGATACCTATGAGAAATATCGTATTACAGCTATGGTTTCAGCAGAGTATGAAGCTTACGAGAGCATGATGGATGCAGAGGTTTACGATATGGCTCTGGATTCTCTGATCCGCACGGTGCAGCGATATGACAGGTATCTGCAGGATGCAGAGACTTATGGATGCAGGGGCGAGTTTGATAAGATTGAAAGTGCAGCAGAGACAGCATTACAGCAGGATTTTGGATTGACAGCAGAGGATGCAAGAACCATGTATGCACTGTCCAATAAAGAGACTTATTCCAGAGAAATTTATAAAGTATTAGAGAAGGCAGGCTTATCAGAGGTGACAGAATGATAGCAATCATTGATTATGATGCAGGAAATTTAAAAAGTGTAGAAAAGGCGTTACAGTTTCTGGGGCAGGAGTGCGTGATCACAAGAGATTTTCATGAGATCAAAAAGGCAGACAAGGTGATCCTTCCGGGGGTTGGATCTTTCGGAGATGCCATGAGCCAGCTGAGGAAGTTTGAACTTGACAAGGTCATTCATGAAGTGGCGGCAGAGCAGAAACCATTTTTGGGAATCTGTCTGGGATTACAGCTTTTGTTTGAAGGAAGTGAAGAGTCTGATGGAGTGGAAGGACTGCATCTGTTAGATGGTGAAATCCTCCGGATCCCGGAAAAGGAAGGACTGAAAATTCCAAATATTGGATGGAATTCGCTGGATCTGCAGAACAATGGAAGACTGTTTCAAAATCTGGAAGGCAGTCCGTTTGTTTATTTTGTCCATTCCTATTATTTAAAAGCCAGAGAAGAGGCAATTGTCAAAGCGACCATCGATTACAGCACACATATCCATGCGTCTGTGGAGAAAGATAATATTTTTGCATGCCAGTTCCATCCGGAAAAAAGTGGAACAGTAGGATTACAGATACTTTCTAACTTTGCAAAATTGTAGGAGGAACGTCAATGTTTACAAAAAGAATTATTCCGTGTCTGGATGTAAATCAGGGACGCGTGGTAAAAGGTGTTAATTTTGTTAACTTAAGAGATGCAGGTGATCCGGTAGAAATTGCGGCAGCGTATGATAAGGCAGGAGCAGATGAATTAGTATTTTTAGACATCACAGCAACGTCTGATGCGCGGGAGACTGTGGTCGATATGGTGCGGAAGGTCGCAGAAAAGGTATTTATCCCGTTTACCGTGGGTGGAGGAATCCGCACGGTAGATGATTTTAAGGCGTTGCTCCGCGAGGGAGCAGATAAGATCTCCATCAACTCATCTGCCATCAATAACCCGAATCTGATCAGTGAGGCCGCAGATAAATTTGGAAGTCAGTGTGTGGTTGTAGCCATTGATGCAAGACGAAGAGAAGATGGTTCCGGTTGGAATATTTATAAAAATGGCGGTCGTATCGATGTTGGCATGGATGCTGTTGAATGGGCGATGAAAGCAGACAGACTGGGTGCGGGTGAGATTTTGCTGACCAGCATGGACTGTGATGGCACAAAAGCCGGTTATGATCTGGAACTCACCAGAATGATCGCTGAAAATGTATCCATTCCGGTAATCGCATCCGGTGGAGCCGGAACAAAAGAGCATTTTTATGATGCGCTGACGGAAGGAAAAGCAGACGCAGCGTTAGCAGCTTCTCTGTTCCATTATAAAGAGCTGGAAATCGTTGATCTGAAAGATTATCTTGCAGGCCGGGGAGTTCCGGTGCGGCGCTGAAACATCAGACAACAGCCGGCTGGCTGTCCCGGACAAATGCAGTAGTACAGGAGAAATTCTAAGAAGGTAACAAAAATGTCAATGATTACAAATGACTGGCTGGATGAAATCCAAGGTGAATTCAAAAAGCCATATTATAGAGAGTTATATCAGTTTGTCCGCGATGAATACAGTAAAGCGGTGATTTATCCACCGGCGGACGATATTTTTAATGCAATGCATTTTACACCGTTAAGCAAGGTGAAAGTGCTTTTGCTTGGGCAGGATCCATATCATAATGTAAATCAGGCGCACGGATTATCTTTTTCCGTATTACCGGAGCAGAAAGAAATACCGCCTTCCTTACAGAATATCTATAAGGAACTGCATGATGATCTCGGCTGTTATATCCCAAATAATGGATATCTGAAAAAATGGGCAGACCAGGGTGTACTTTTATTAAACACAGTGCTTACAGTACGTGCACATCAGGCAAATTCCCATCAGGGACATGGCTGGGAACAGTTTACAGATGCAATCATCCAGGCTGTGAATGCACAGGACAGACCGATTGTATACATGCTGTGGGGAAGACCGGCACAGAGCAAGATTCCGATGCTGACCAATCCAAAGCATCTGATCCTGACAGCACCGCATCCAAGCCCACTGTCTGCGTACCGGGGATTTTTCGGATGCAGGCATTTCAGCAAGGCGAATGAATTTTTGCAGGCGAATGGTGTGGAACCAATTGACTGGCAGATTGAGAATATATAAAAACAGATGGCATTCTGCCATCTGAAAAGACCTCTGAAATGAGGAGTGCCCAGACACCAAAGGCGCCTGGGCTATTATGAAAAAATTTATCAAGTATTAAAAACTTATTTCCGTTTCATTTATGAGTTTATTGTAACAGTAATATGTGAATAAAGTATGAACAATTGTTGAATAATTAAAAATTTTTGTGCAAAACTACAGAAATGACCTTGAAAAACTAATAAAATGAAGCTAAAATGACGATGTAATGATAAGAAAGAGGTAATTATGAGGGAGAATGCATAATTACACAACGATATTGTTTTACATGGATGATTGCTGATCAAAGGAGTGAGAAATATGGCAACAATTTCAGGATATGATTCATCTTCCATCGGCGTACTGTTTTCCAGTTTGAATTCAGGAAGTACGAAAACAAGTGCAATGTTTGGAACATCAGATTTACTTGGTATTAGTTATTCTGACTATGCCACAATCCAAAATGGAAGTTACACAAAGCTGATGAAGGCTTATTACACAAAGGAGGCATCGGGCGATTCATCATCTTCGTCTGTGTCTGCTACCACATCGACTTCCAAAGATTCTTCCAAGACACTTGCAAATATCGAGAGCGCAGCAGAGGATTTAAAGAAGGCGTCTGAGACACTGAGAACAAATGGAGATAAATCTCTGTTTACAAAGAAACAGACGACAGATAAAGATGGAAAAGTATCTTATGAGTATGATACAGACAAGATTTACAAGGCGGTCAGTGATTTTGTGGACAGCTACAACAAGATGTTAAAAGAGGGTGGGGATTCCAATACCAACAGCATCTTAAGAAGTACGAAGTCCATGGTCAATCTGACAAAGGCAAATTCCAACATGCTCAGTATGGTCGGAATCACGATCGGAACCGACAATAAGCTTTCCATTGATGAGACAGCATTTAAGAAAGCCGATATGAACACGGTAAAATCCCTGTTCCATACGACAGGCGGATTTGGTTATCAGACCTCGGTTCAGGCAGGTATGATCGAGAGTTATGCGAAGAGTGAGGCAGAGAAAGCCAATACTTACAATAAGTCAGGCTTGTATACATACAATTATACGACAGGTGAGATCTATAATACCACAACCTAAACGGTTGCAAAATAAATACAGACATGATATGTTATGAGAAGCTCATAAAAATGGGTTTCTCATAATTTTTTTATGGCGGGAAAAGAGGTAAACTATGGCAAAAAAAGTAGTAGTAGGAATGTCGGGAGGCGTGGATTCTTCCGTTGCAGCATATTTGTTAAAGAAGCAAGGGTACGATGTGATCGGTGTAACCATGCAGATCTGGCAGGACGAGGATGAATTTACACAGGAAAAAAATGGTGGCTGCTGTGGACTCAGTGCTGTTGATGATGCACGAAGAGTGGCAGACCGTCTGGAAATTCCGTATTACGTCATGAATTTTAAGCAGGAATTCAAAAAGAATGTCATGGATTATTTTACAGCAGAATATCTGAAGGGAAGGACGCCGAATCCATGTATCGCATGTAACCGCTATGTGAAGTGGGAGGCATTATTAGACCGGAGCCTTGCTATTGGTGCAGATTACATTGCGACCGGACACTACGCAAGAATTGAGCAGCTTCCAAATGGCCGCTATGCAATCAAAAATTCTGTCACAGCCGCAAAAGACCAGACTTATGCGCTTTACAATCTGACACAGGCACAGTTATCGAGAACACTCATGCCGGTCGGAGATTACCATAAGGACGAAATCCGCCAGATTGCAGAAGAAATCGGGCTGATGGTTGCACACAAAAAGGACAGTATGGAGATTTGCTTTATTCCAGATGATGATTATGCAGGATTTATTGATAAAGAGTGTGGAAATCTTGTACCACCACCTGGAAATTTTGTATCCAAAGATGGGAAAATACTTGGCAGACATAAAGGAATCACACATTACACGGTAGGACAGAGAAAAGGTCTTGGAATTGCACTTGGTTACCCGGTGTTTGTGACAGAGATCCGCCCGGAGACAAATGAGGTTGTATTAGGTTCGAATGAGGATGTGTTTACGACAGAACTGTATGCGGATCATGTGAACTTCATGTCGATCCCAGACATTGAAGGCGAAGTGAAGTTAAAGGCAAAAATCCGCTACTCCCACAGTGGAAGTATGTGTAAAGTGACACGTACCGGAGAAGATCAGATTCACTGTGTATTTGAAGAACCGGTACGTGCAGTGACACCGGGACAGGCGGTTGTGCTTTACGATGGCGATTATGTTGCCGGTGGTGGAATCATCATCTGAAATTCTGTACGGAATCTTATGGAAAAATCTTATAAAAATTAAAGGCAGAATTAACAAATGAAGAATACTTTCTGGAAGAGAGAACGAATTGAGATCATGATTGCTCTGGCGTTATTTAATTATGTGTTTCTGGGAGCAGAATATTTATTTGACAATATGATGGCATTTCAGACGGATTCAGGTGGAGTGGTGCTGGCACAGAGTTATGTGCTCGGAAGCAGTACGGTTGGTTTTCTTCTGTTTGGCATACTGGATGGTAAACTGCGGGAAAGAGCAAAGAAGGCAGGCAGTGCTGGTGCCGGAGTCCTCGCGGCTGTATGTCTTTGGGGGATCCAGGTACATCAGAGTTATGGAAGCATACTTGCAGCAGGACTGATTTTATATGTGCTGCTTGGAATAGCCGGAAGTCTGGTACACTACCGGGCAGCGTGCCGCTATGGTATGGAAGAACATCTGGCGGAAACGGTGGGGGTATCGTATGCAATCGGACTTTTTTTACAGTTTTTTGAAAATAATCTGATCCATAATGCAGCGGTGGAAGCAGTGATTTTGACTGTTGCATTCTGGGCACTTCTTTTTCTGGTGGAGAAAAGGAAGGTGGCAGAAAGCCTGATGGAGCGGAATCTATATGAGTCAGATCCCATCAGACATCCGTATGCAGCGGCAGTTATGCTCATTTTCACAGTCGCCCTTATGACCTGTATTTTTGCAACATTAGACAATGTAGTGACATTAGGGCATGCAGGTGGAAGTATGGATATCGGACAGTGGCCAAGACTGATCCTGGCGGTCAGCGGACTTGTGTCAGGTGTGTTGTTTGATTATGGAAAAGGCAGATATAGGAATCTCATCATGTACTGTGTGACGCTGCTTTCCACGGTGTGTATACTTGTGATCGTTTCCGGCGGCTCTTTTTTGCTTGGGCTGATCGTGTTTTATCTGTCGGCAGGCTTCTTTGTTGTGTTTTTCTCGACCGGTTTTGTGCGGCTGGCGGGGTATATGAGAGTGCCGCAGTTTTGGGCTGGCATGGGAAGAGCAGTGAACAATCTCTGCGCCATACTCATTGGAAGTTTTTCAGTAGCACTGATCCGGTCCGGCGACAGTACGAAGATCATGATTGCATCGATCGGGTTATTTGTGCTGATCAGCATTGCGATTTATATTTACACGGTGATGGGACAGACGGATGTGGAATTGCCTGATCAGGAGCGGAAACAGGAAGAGGAGCAGGATTATTTTTCAGCATTTGCAGATACCTATGCGCTGACAGAACGGGAGCAGGAGGTGTTGAAAATGCTTTTGGCATCGGATGAGGAGGTGCAGGAGATCGCAAATAGGCTTTATATTTCGAGGGCAATGTTCTATCGATATATTTCAGCACTCAACAAAAAAACAGATACAAATTCAAGGATTGGCCTGATCCAGTTTTATTATACATGGAAACCGGAAAAAAAGGCTGATCGTGACGACTGAGACATATGTAAACTCCCGGATTGTGCAATTTTATGTTAAGCTTTTTTCAGTATATTCCTGGTATGGAGATAGGAGGCTTGAATGAGACATAAGGTGCGTGATCTGGGAGTCTTTTTTTGTCTGGCGGTGATGTTGTTTACTGTAACTTCCTGCGGAAAAGAAGTGAGTGATCAGACGATCGCAACGACCGAACAGAGTTCTGAAGAAAGACGTGCTGCAGAAGCAGTCATGGGGACAGAAACGGTGGAAACTTTTTCAACGGAGAAAGCCGGAGGGGTTGGGATACCAGACGGTTTAGTGTATGCGGCTGTGATCCATGTTAAAATTAATCCTGAATTTAATTTATATGTAGATGCGGAAGAATGCATTGTCTATGTGGAGTATCTGAATGAGGATGCGGCAGATTTGTTTGAAATAGTTGATCTGACAGGACAGAAGCTTGCAGATGGGATGGAGACAATTGTGGATGCTGCAGAAGAAAAAGGATATCTGACCGGGCAGAATGAGGTTATGATAGATGTTGTCTGGGTGCAGGAGGCAACAGACAGCGGAAAACTGGAGAAAGTCTTACAGACCATTTCAGATTCTTCAGGGAAAAAGACATGCAGTGCATGTGGAGGAAGCGGAATCTGTGCAGAGTGCGGCGGTGGAACACTGCCATGCAAACGCTGTCATGGCAGTCTTGTTGAGACCTGCAGCAACTGTGATACATCTGGTATGCAGACATGTCCGGGGTGCAAAGGAAGTGGCGTGGATGCAACGGATGGTTCGGCATGCAGACATTGTGGCGGCGCAGGAAAAATTGTCTGCGAACTCTGTGGCGGTTCACATGGAAAGCCGTGTTCAATTTGTCATGGCAAGGGTGTGATCACGGATGATCGTATTCTCTGTCATGGAGCGAAGAAATGTACGGTATGTGGCGGAAGCGGAAAAGTGTAGAGAAGAGACCAAAAATGGGAGAATAAAATTACACTAAAAAGTAGTATAGGAGGAAAAGCAGATGAGAAAGGCGTGGAAGAAAGCAGTCAGTGTCCTGCTGACATTGGTACTGCTATTCGGTGTCCTGCCGGGGATGAATGTGTCGGCAGAGAATGAAGGAGGACAAGGCAGCAGATCAATTGAGTTGAATTTTGCAGGTACTGTGAATGGCAGCACTGTCACGTATGACGTAGAGGGCACAGATGTTGCGTTAACGGTGGAAGGTGCAGAATTAAATGATTCTAAAGTTTCTATATCAGAGGGGAATTTAGGGAGTGTAAAATTTAAACTCGAGAACTTTGATCCAGATAAGATGCAGATGCGTGTGTATTCAAACGATGGATTTCAAACATATCTTACGGTAAATCAGAATGAAACTTCACTGGCAGAACGGGAGGGTGAAGGAGGATTCCCAGATTCTATTACACTGGTCGTAGAAAAAAAGGGTTCGCAAGGACAGCCAGGGCAGTCAACAGATAACAGGATTCGCTTACAATTGGAGGGGGATGCCTGTAACGGCTTTGCAGACATGGTTTCTAAAGATATACAGATATATGTAAGCAAGGATGGTGGCAGCAGTTTCAGTCAATTGACAGGTTTAGATACCAACAGTACAAAAGAATATGTGTTTGAAGCTGACATAACATCTGTAAAATTTTACGTTTCCTGTGATGAAACAAAATACAGTCTGCAGTTTCCAGGAAAGTCCGCAGATGAGGGAAAATCCGAGCAGACAGCGATAGCGTTAAATGCAGCGGGAACACAGCATATCCAGATCGATCATTCTGTGAGAACCATTACATGGGCATATGACAGACAGACCTATGGAGAAGATGCCTATTTAGAGCATGGAAAAGCGCAGGTGGTTGCGGTAGAAGGTGTATATGATTTATATAGTATACCGTTTGCAAACAATCCAGGGGATGAGAAAGGTGGACATATTGCAGTAGAAGCCGGAAAACAAGTTACGGTAAGATTAACCCCGGATTATGGTTATCAGTTGAAAGGTGTATCACTTAATGGAGGAGTTACGTTGGCACCGCAGGCGGAGGTATCCACCTTCACCTTCACAATGCCGGATACCAACGTGCATTTTAAAGGAATCTTCACACAGACACAGGATGAAATTAAGACAACAGGAACAAAAGTTTCTTCCGCCTCTGTTGAAAATGGAGCAAATGCGGCTCCAAGTGGAAATCTGCGTCTTACCGTGGAGGATTCGGATGCAAATACAACAAATGCACTTGCACAGGTAGAAAATGCAGTAAGTGCAGAAGCAGTAAACCTGACTTTAGACCAGATTGTCAGCAAGGGAGATGGAACTAACTGGGAGAATCCAGTCACGCAGTTCGATCAGCCTGTAAAAATGAAACTACAAGTGGCTGATTATGACACGGCGGCAGGATATGAGGTTGTAAGGGAGCATAACGGAAACCTTACAAAACTTACAACGTCTGTGTCGGAAAATGGTACGCTGACTTTTGAGACAAATCAGTTCTCAACTTATTTTATTGTGAAAACAGCAAAGAAAGCGGATAATGGTAATGCAAAAACGGAAAAAAGTTCCAATACATCTTCCACAACTGCCTCTTCGGCTGCGGGATCTACAGATAATGCGATAACTGCACAGTCAGTAAGCGGAGAGGGAGTCCCTGCAATCAATATCGCAAGTGCAGCAGATCAGCTTCTGAATCTTGCAAAATTAAGTGAAGACGAGAACAAGGCAGTAAAAGCCGGAAACAAGACGCAGTTTGTTTTGAGCGCATCCGGCATGACACCAACAAAAGAAGAGATTGCACTCATTCAGAGTGTTCTTGGAAACAATGTGATTGGACAATACTTAAATCTTAATTTAACATTGAAGATATCAGGAAGAGCGGATCGCCAGATTACGGATTTATCCGCACCAATGTATATAGCGATCACAATTCCGCAGAACCTTGTGAACCATGACAGTAGTATTGAACGCACTTACAGGATCGTCAGAATCCATGATGGTGTAGCAACACTGATCGATGGAAATTACGATGCAGCCACGAATCAGTTTACATTTGCAACGGATGGTTTCTCAACCTATGCATTGGTATATGAGGATGTGAATACCACTCTGACAGGCAGATCGCCAAAAACAGGAGACAACTCCCTGTGGATGGTATGGACGCTCATTCTCTGTGCAGGATGCAGTATTCTGTTTGCAGCAGGAAAGAGATACAAAAAAAGGGAATGGTAATCATGAAAAATAGGATCATGTAAAAAATCTGAAAGAGGTAAAAAGGGCGTGTGAAAAAACGAGAGTTTTTTCACACGCCCTTTTTATCTCTTTATAGGAAATTTCTCAAATCGTCAGAAATAGTGTATAATAGGCTGGAAATAA
>ENA-ORUX01001009-ORUX01001009.1-human-gut-metagenome-genome-assembly--contig:-NODE-1009-length-23472-cov-2.563052_pt1 | contig 23472 bp, 16 predicted proteins | sample MGYA00242087_ERZ509225 | MGnify/ENA primary metagenome ERZ509225 (study PRJEB26280, sample SAMEA2338864) | human gut metagenome | biome: human gut; feature: human-associated habitat; material: faeces... | reverse complement strand
ATCGCATTCCGCGAGGAGGTTTCCACATTCGCAATCTCCTCGTCTGAGCAACCCATGAGTAGCGCTCCAAAGATTGCCCAAAGCATTACTGTACTTTTTTTCATAAATAAAAACAAATCAAATTGATACATATAATTAATAAACTCGATTACTTAATAGTTGACATAGCGTTTACCCGGCATCCAGTCTGCACTAAACGGTATATAAACTGTTGAATAACCAGCGTCATCCGTTGTTGTTAAATCCTGTCCGTTTTGCTTAAGGATACATGTAACCGACAAATAACTCTGTCCGACTTCATCGGCCCCTGCTATGTTTTTCTTGTCGTCGCCCGAAACGACCCATGCTGTCACGCCCTGCGGTACAACAAGCGAAGGAGAATCTCCACTTACAGTAATATCCGTATCGTCAGTCCCGACACTTATATTTCCATCTTTTATGATATAAGGGGAATACGTATCGGCTTCATCGACCTTCGACCAACAATCTCTACTCGTCTCTACATCAGCCTTCGTATATTGAACATCAGGATAGGTGAAGGTACCGCCTTGCTTGATGTTGTGCAATTTTATGTCTTTTATGGTTACCGTCATGGATTCCAAATTCTTTTTCGCCTTGAAAACGATTTGCGAAAGGATGTGCTTGAAATGAAACTTCACCACGCCGTTATTCGTACTATACACCTGTTCCCTGGCTATGCCATACATCACATCGTGGTTCTTATGCTTCACCTGTATATTATTATCCGGCAAATCGGTATTAAATTCATCCAGACATTTGTAGTGAACTCCTTGGAATTTATTTGTAAATTCCCATTCATAATGCTCATCCGACCGTCCGATTGTCGTTCCCGGATATATTGCGTAGAAATTCAACACATCCACAGGCCAATAGTGAACTTCGCTCAAGTTAGAATAATACCATTTGTTTAGCTTGTCATACCACTTTATCCTCACGCCATGATGATTATAGTTCACATCAACGCATCCGATAAAAGGCACACCGTTCGTAGTATAACAGAAAACGCTAAAGTCCTCACTCTTCAAATTAGATGAATTGATAGGAGTAACCCTTGTCTCTACCGCATTACTCAAAACATTAAAACTTATCACATTCCGAGAAGAAGTTTCCACATTCGCAATCTCCATATCGGAACATCCTGCCAATAATACCCCAAAGATCGCTACCCATGTCACACTCATTTTGTTCATAGCACGAATAAAAAAACTCAAACATTTGTTTACAATTTTATATCTTCATTCACATCACACCAATCATCAACATCCACCTCAAAGCCTGCGCCACTTTCACCGGGGTTATCCGGAATGTCATAATCCAAATGAATCACGAGATGTACATCTGCCAAATGGCCCGAGACCGGAACGCCGCGAATCTGTTGTGAAACATCTTGTTCCAACACATACATACCCCCGTTTCGATTCTTAAGGTACAATTTAAACACATTCGGTTGTGAGCCTTCTTGGCAATATCCGAACGTATAGAATCCCCCTTTCACCTGCTTATCGGATAACGTTCCCCCGAAAAGTAAACTTTCCGAAAGCTCCTCCGGCAAGCGATCTCCTGCCATGAGCAGCGAACTTGCCATATTCGATAGGCTGGCCCGAACGTCTGTCACCCGTGACAAATTGCGGATACCGTTTACCTCGTAGGTATATCGACACACCCTATTCTTCGGTACAATCGGAACAGTAACTTCTGTCGCTGCCGGAATTCCTTTTAATCGAACATCGGAAAGGTCATCCCCACACAACCAGGACGGGGTGGTGTACATCAAGACACCTTCCGGCGAAGAAGCCTCCCGAGTTCCGGCCGTAAAATCGGCAAACCGTTCACTATTCCCCCACGCGATGCCTTCCGTATCATAGTTAAAGGATACAATCTGATAATCGTTTTCCGGAATCTCGATCACCCGGTCTTTACCGTCGGGAAAATCGAATGTCCAACTCTCCCCCTTTTCATCTTTCGGGAAAAATATAACCCTCATGCCGGATGGCTTTTCGTGGTTATATATTTGACTCCAATCAAACGTCACTCGCACGGAAACAAAGTGAGGGTGTGAATAACACAACTCCTTGTGCTCACAAGCGATGAATAACAAGACGCAAAGGAATGTCCATCGAATCTGTTTCATGACCGACCTCCTTTCCTCGCATTAAAATTTCTTCGCCCGATCAGCCATACCAAAGAGACCTCCAACTTGGTAGGCCCCACCCAATTCCTCATGCGTGTACTTTGCCACACATAATGATCGTCAATGGGCAAATACTCCTTGTACTTTCCTCGCAAATACCCGACGGCAAGAGTGAAGTCTAAATTCAAGCGTCGTGCAACGGGTAGAGCGTACCCGTAGGAGATGCCGGCCCCATAGCTCCATTTGTCTCCCAAGTAACCTCGACCGCCTAATTCGAAATCGTACGTGACGATTTGCCCGTATACACCCGCGTGATGTCCGGTTAACGGTTTCTCTTCCGCCCGCTTGCCAAACCAACGGCGTATTTCGACATCCCCGCCATACGTGCGCCAGTAATTGTGTCTTCGATCGCTTTTCCACCACGCGTACATCCAGTTGGCACTTGCGGACCAATTTCTCCCGAGGTAAACCTCCACGCCAATATTGGGAATCAACAGCAAGTCATAAAGCACATTGGTCTTTATACCCAAAAATATCGATTCGCGAGATGCACTGATAGCCGGTAAACTCCGTGTTTTCAAATGTGTAGTATCAAGCATACGAACAGGAAGAATTTCATTGCTCAAGCCACGCATAGGAGCATTCGCAGAGCGCGACTTACCGACAAATTCGTACCACACGTATATTCTGGAATTACGCAAGTCGGGGAAAAACTCCCGATACATGTAATTATAAGGAACACCACCATGAAGTTGTTGCAATTCCGTGATTTTGAGTGCACCATCAGCCCCGTTGCCCGTTTCTGCAACAATCTCTCGTAGTACATCCAACGTTTCTTGACGATAGGGCATCCGGGCATCGTTCTCCGTCAATTGAAGCAATCCTTTCCAGTCGCGACCAAGAAACACGAATCGCTTTAGCGAGTCGGGGAATGCATGGTAACGCTTGATGTAAGCGAATAAATTCTCTGCTCGTTGTTCTGATAACCATCGGTTTAGTGGAATGCTTCCTTCCGGAGAGGCTCCTCCGATAATCAGAATTTTACGGATAACGAAAGATGAATCCGGTCGGTTCGTACGAATGTGGTTCAACACTTGTCCATTTTGGCGAAAATGAAGATCGATATTTGTTTTTCCTTGATGAAAATAAATAGATACGGAATCTTGTAGCTCTTGGGCAAAAACAGAAGTAATACCCAAAAACAACAAAAAGAAAAGAAGAAGTTTTCTTGAAATATTATTAACACTCGCCAATATGATCATCACCTTTTACCATTTTCGTTGCAAAAATATAATTATTTCGAACAAAATAACAACGAAACGATTCGAAAATATCTATTGGCATATAGACAAAATTTATATTCATCAAAGATGTATACATAAATATTTGATTACCAACAAAATAAACCACACACCCACTTAAAACGTTAGGAAAAATTAAATTAACAATTATATATTGTTGATAACTATTACATTAAGAACTTTCTTTTCAAAACACCAAACGAAACAAATGGCTATTAGAGGTTTTGTCTCAATAATACTATTTAATGCTATTTTAGTATAAATTCAAAGCACATAAGAATTAGAAAAGGCTATCGTGGGGAAATAATCCGGTACTGAATCCGATTTTATACACCAAATGAAAATAAATACATGATTACATCCGAATCACTACCGTGTAAAACGCTATTAGAACGCTATTAGAACGCTATTAAAACGCTATACGGAATAGCGTTCTAATAGGGATTTATAAGCATACTACAAACTTTATATCCGGAAATGATCCACTAGTAGTCATGATTTGTTATTCATCCATTCGCTTAACACAAGCTTACTACAATCTAAACAGATACGATATACATTCAATACTCCCTAAAAAAGATTTTCCCTATTCTTGATATGACGAGTTGAATTGGGGAGTTGAATCTGCACATTTACGGAGTTTAAATTGGGACTCTATAAAAAATGTTGTACATTTGATGTGCTATACTCTTACAAGAAGGTAGGGAAACCTGCCATTTATGCGGCAGGCATTTTGCCTGCTGCCTTAAATAACTTTCTGGCGGTGTACCTGCACCCCCGTAGGGAGCGTTAATGCGCCCCAATGCCTTTTTGGAGTATAGCAACGGGACAGGCAGGACACCGTCTTTTTGTTCCTGCCAATTTAATACATTAACATCATGACCAAAGATGAAAACAGCATTCCTGTTACAAATTTCACAGGTGCTGGACAAATTGACGACCATCGAAAAGGTGAAAAACTCAAGCAGTATTATCTCGAACAAGCACATTTCTTATTTCCGCTAGATTCTATAACCCAACAAGCAGAACAACCCACAAGCCCCATATGACCATGAAAAAGACAGAAACAAATTCCAATGAAACTTATCGTATGACTATTGGTAAAACTGAGATCTACGGTGTTAGCATCCAACAATTAACGGATCTACATGAAACGATCGGAACATTCATCCAAAGAGAAAAAGCCCCCTTCAAATACAAAACAAAAAGTTCCGATGAATATTGCATTGATATTATCAAAACTATCTCGTTAGAATCAGGAGAAGAAGATTTCTCCGTGGAATATTCCCTTGATTCCTTTGATATTGATATGGATTGCATGTCCGCAAAGCAAATGAAAAGAGCGGCAAACATGATGCTGAAGTTCCTAGAAAAATATGAAGAAGATGGGAATAAAAAGATAACATGGGATACAAATGATTATCCACCGGAAACCCTTGGAGGGATTAACTTTGAAATCCAAAAAGATAATCGTTTATCCTTATTTGAGACAACACCTTGCGTGACGAAATACATCAAACAGGGAGATTTCTACAAGGCGAAAATTACGTATACAATTGACGTGAATGAAATGAAATCTCGGGATTTATCATTCAAAGAATTCATCGTGTTATACCGAAAATTAGGAGACTTCCTAAACGATCGGTAAAATACGAACCCTAAAAAATAAAAAGAGACTGCCTACCAGGTCCATTCTTAAACAACTACCCCCTCCAACTCCCCCTTACACAGGGGGAGGGTTGATTACCAAGCGGTACTCCCTCCTGTGTAAGAGGGTATCGGAGGGGGTAGTTTATTGATACAGGATAAGGCTCGTTTCCGAACTCTCACATTTCGCCCTTATTCTGCCCAAAGCTGAATCAAGTTCAAAATCGTCTGTTGTGCACGTCTCATCGTGTCCAAAGAACAATATTCGAACTTACCGTGGAAGTTCATCCCCCCGGTGAATAAATTCGGGCAAGGCAATCCCATGTATGAAAGACGAGCCCCGTCGGTACCTCCACGGATAGGACGGACAATCGGGGTTACCCCGGCCTGTTCCATCGCCTTGAATGCCTTGTCGATCACCTCCGGATGCGGTTCAACCATCTCACGCATATTATAATATTGATCCTTCAAGGTTAATGTTAACACGCCTTCGCCATATTTCCGGGTCAAAAGTTCCACCACTTGGGTCATGAATTGCTTTTTAGCCTCAAACTTCTCCCGGATATGATCACGAATGATATAACTGATTTCTGCATTCTCCACGGAACCGCTCAATCCTACCAAATGATAGAAGCCCTCGTATCCTTCGGTATGTTCCGGACGTTCCCACGCCGGCAACAGGCTATTCACCTCGGCAGCAACCTGCAAAGCATTAATCATTTTATCTTTGGCATAACCCGGATGTACGTTTCGTCCTTGAATCGCAACCCTGGCGCTAGCCGCATTGAAGTTCTCGTACTCCAACTCTCCCTCGAAACCGCCATCAATGGTGTAAGCGAATTTCGCACCGAATCTCTCCACGTTGAAATAGTCTACTCCCCGGCCCACTTCCTCGTCCGGAGTGAAACCGATACGGATTTTCCCGTGTTTGATCTCGGGATGTGCCATCAGATACTCGGCTGCCGTCATGATCTCGGCAACACCCGCCTTATCGTCAGCTCCTAACAACGTTGTCCCGTCGGTCGTAATCAACGTGTGTCCCTTAAATGCAGACAATTCCGGGAAATCCTTTACCGTCATCATCAAATTCTCGTTCAAACGGATATCTTTTCCGTCGTAATTCTCGATAATCTGCGGTTTGATATTCGCCCCACTCATATCCGGGCTCGTGTCCACGTGAGAAATAAAACCAATCACCGGACGATTCTCGTATCCCGGAGTAGCAGGAATTGTACCCATGGCATAACTATGTTCGTCCATCTCCACCTCGGTTAACCCAAGAGATTTCATTTCTTCTACCAAGTATTTCAGCAACACTTTTTGCTTTTCGGTAGAAGGGAAAGTCTCGCTCGTTTCGTCACTCCGCGTGTCGAAACTCACGTATTTCAAAAAACGATCTTTTAAATCCACCATTTCTATTTTAGATTTTAAATTTTAGATTTTAAATTAAAACGGCTTAATCATCATTTTAGATTGCAAATTTCAATTGCATTGTTCAATTTAAAATTTGCAATCTAAAATTTAAAATTAATCTGCCAGTTTAGCTTTCATCGAATCGTAGATGAAGTAAAGGATAATCAGTATATACATCACGACAGCCAACACTTCGGCACCACTCCAACTGATAAACCAGTCAGCACCACAATATTTTAAGATGGCACTAACCACACCCATTAACGCACCTCCGGCAATAAATCCGGAAGCGATTAACGTACCGCGTTCACGGCGAGCTTTATTCACATTTTCGTCTTTACTACGAGTACCCACGTACCAGCTAATCAAACCACCTATCAATAACGGGGTATTTAAATCCAACGGGATAAACATACCCAAGGCAAAAGCCAACGCGGGAACTCCGATCATCGTCAGGATTAATGCCAATGCCGCTCCGGCAAAGTATAGCAACCAAGGAGTTGCCCCTCCTTCCATCAAAGGTTTGATCACGGCAGCCATCGCGTTTGCTTGCGGGGCTACCAATGCATTCTCACCCACGAAGCCGTAAGTCTGGTTCAACACCATCATAACACCGGCAATCGTGGCAGCAGAAACGGCCGTTCCCAAGAATTTCCATCCTTCCTGTCTGGCAGGAGTTGTACCCAACCAGTAACCGATTTTCAAGTCGGTAATGAAACCTCCAGCCATAGACAACGCGGTACAAACAACACCACCGATAATCATGGCAGCCATCATTCCGCTTGTTCCGCTCAACCCGGCACTAACTAACACCAATGAACTCAAAATCAATGTCATCAATGTCATTCCGGATACCGGATTCGAACCCACGATAGCAATAGCGTTTGCCGCCACGGTCGTGAACAAGAAGGAGATAACGAATACAATCAAAGTAGCGATGATCGTGTGAGTCAAATTACCCAACACGCCAAATTGGAAGAACACGAACGTAGCGATCAACACGGAGATAATCCCGGAAAGGATGAATTTCATGGAGATATCACGCTGTGTACGCTCCACCACGCTATTCCCTTTTTTCTTACCACCTAATTCACTAACGGCCAAGCCTAAAGCTTGTTTGATAATACTGGAAGAACGGATAATACCGATCACACCAGCCATCGCGATACCACCGATACCGATATGGCGGGCATAATTTGAGAATATCTGTTCCGGGGTCATATCCCGCAACAATACCGTAATTCCCTCTCCGACAGCCAATGTCTGTCCATCAGCAAAATGGCTGATAAAAGGGATCAGCACGAACCAGACGGTGAAAGAACCGGCACAAATAATCGCCGCGTATTTCAAGCCGATAATATATCCCAATCCGAGTACAGCCGCCCCCGTGTTCACTTTAAACACCACTTTCATTTTGTCAGCAAGTACTTCTCCCCATCCCATGATACGGGTAGAGATTCCTTCTGCCCACCAACCGAAGGTGCTCACGCAGAAATCATACAGACCGCCAATCAGACCACTTACTGCCAGTAGTTTAGCCTGATTACCTTTCTTTTCTCCGGAAACCAGTACTTCCGTGGTTGCCGTTGCCTCCGGGAATGGATATTTCCCGTGCATGTCTTTCACGAAATATTTCCGGAAAGGAATCAATAACAAGATACCCAAAAAACCTCCGAATAGAGAAGAAAGGAATATCTGGTAAAATTGAGCCTCCAGTCCTAAAATGTAAAGAGCCGGAAGCGTAAAGATTGCCCCGGCCACGATCACACCGGAACTAGCCCCGATAGATTGGATAATCACGTTTTGTCCCAACATATTTTTCTTTCCCAACATATTGCCCACACCAACAGCAATAATAGCGATAGGAATTGCAGCCTCGAATACCTGGCCTACTTTCAGTCCAAGGTAAGCTGCTGCCGCGGAAAAAATGACCGCCATGATAATACCGAATGTCACGGAATAAGGCGTAACTTCCTTGGGTTTTGCATTTGCCGGCATCATCGGCTTGTACTCCTCGCCCGGGGCGAGTTCCCGGTACGCGTTATCCGGGAGTGAATTCATTTGTTTGTTCTCTTGCTCCATTGTTTCTTTATAGTAAGTGATTTATTTTTAACAGCACTCAAAGATAACGATTTTAGTGAAAAAATGGGATAACCAATATATTTTGTTTCATTTTCCAAAATAGATTAAAACGAGGAGACGAATAATAGAAAAGAGTTGCATTTATAGATTAACAAAGGAATCAGCGTAAAAAAATCGCCCGGAAATAATTCCGAGCGATCTTTTCTATTACTAATATGGAGTATTACTCGCCGTATTTCATTTCTGCACGACGTTTGTAACCTTCATAACGCCATTTAGCGTCTGACTGAGTCTTGGCAAATAATTTTTCAGCTTCCTCCGGAGCAGCTTTCAACAAGGAGTTGAAACGCACTTCACCCATCAGGTAGTCACGGAATTTGCTATAATCCGGTTCTTTAGAATCCAATTGGAACGGGTTTTTACCCTCTTCTTCCAATGCCGGGTTATAACGGTATAATTGCCAGTATCCACATTCAACAGCCTTCTTCTCTTCAGCTTGAGATTTACCCATGCTTGCTTTCAAACCGTGGTTAATACACGGAGCGTAAGCGATAATCAATGAAGGTCCGTCATAAGCTTCAGCCTCTTTCAACGCTTTCAGGTATTGTGCCTGGTTGGATCCCATGGCAACTTGTGCTACATATACATAACCGTATGACATGGCCATTGCACCCAAATCTTTTTTGCGAACACGTTTACCGCTAGCAGCAAACTTAGCCACGGCACCAACAGGAGTTGATTTGGAAGATTGGCCTCCGGTATTTGAATAAACCTCGGTATCAACGACCAACACGTTCACGTTATGACCGCTTGCTAACACGTGATCCAAACCACCGTAACCGATGTCATAAGCCCATCCGTCTCCACCGAAGATCCATTGAGATTTCTTCGTGAAGTAAGCCTTCAGTTCCAATATTTCTTTAGCGATAGCTGAATTTTCTTTAGCCAAAGCAGCAGACATGTTATCGCTAGCGACTAACGTTTTCTCTCCATCCTCGAAAGCAGCAAGCCATTCGTTAACGGCAGCCTGAGTTTCAGCAGAGAAGCTTGATAAGTTCTCTTCCAATAATCTCTTAGCACGATCACGCAAACGGTTATTACCTTCTGCCATTCCAAGACCATACTCGGCGTTGTCCTCGAACAACGAGTTAGCCCAAGCCACACCACGTCCTGACTGATAATTCTTGCAATACGGAGTCGAAGGAGCAGAACCTCCATAAATTGAGGTACATCCGGTAGCATTTGCCACCATCATTCTCTCTCCGAATAATTGAGTAATTAACTTGATATACGGTGTCTCACCACAACCGGCACAAGCTCCGGAGAACTCGAATAAAGGTTGTTGGAAGGAAGAGTTCTTGTCGTCAATCGGGTCAACCATTTTGTTGTAGCCAACCTTCTTGTCCATGTATTCGAAACGAGCTATTTCAGCTTCTTGTGATTCAAGCGGTTTCATGATCAATGCTTTTTCCTTAGCCGGACAAACATCAACACAGTTACCACATCCCGTACAATCTAACGGAGATACCTGAATCTTGAATTTCAATCCTGCAAGTTCCTTGCCGATAGCTGGTTTAGCCTCCGTTCCTGCAGGAGCAGCAGCTAATTCTTCATCAGAAATCAAGAACGGACGAATAGCTGCGTGAGGACAAATGTAAGCACATTGATTACATTGAATACAGTTATTCACTTGCCATTCCGGAACACTGATCGCAATTCCACGTTTTTCGAATTTAGACGTACCGGCAGGGAAAGTTCCGTCTTCACGTCCCGTAAATGCACTAACAGGAAGATCATCTCCTTTCTGGGCATTCATCACATCAACCACGTTACGGATAAATTCCGGACGGTTTTCATCACAAGTACAATTTTCATCTTTCAGATTTTTCCACTCGGCAGGAACAGTAACTTTCACCACGTTTTCAGCCAAACCACCGGCATCAACAGCAGCATAGTTCATTTTCACAACAGCCTCACCTTTCTTTCCGTATGACTTGTCGATAGCTTTTTTCATTTCGCTAACAGCCAAATCGTAAGGAATCACGTTCGTGATTTTGAAGAAAGCAGACTGCATGATCGTGTTCGTACGGTTACCCAAACCTAATTGCTGACCGATCTTCGTTCCGTTGATAATATAGAAATTAATTTCGTTTTCAGCCAAATAGCGTTTCATGGAATTCGGAAGGTGTTCTCCAATCTCTTTCTCATCCCAAAGAGAATTTAACAAGAAAGAACCACCTTTTTTCAAACCTTTCAACACGTCATACATGTGAATGTATGCAGGCACATGACAAGCCACGAAGTCAGGAGTGGTTACCAAATAGGTTGAACGGATAGGATCATCCCCGAAGCGAAGGTGAGAAGCCGTGAAACCTCCTGATTTCTTTGAGTCATAAGCGAAATAAGCTTGACAATATTTATTGGTTGCTCCACCGATAATCTTGATAGAGTTTTTATTGGCACCGACTGTACCATCAGAACCTAAACCATAGAACTTAGCCTCGTACATGTGATCGGAATTCACTTTCACCTCCGGTTCAACAGGAAGAGAACGGAATGTCACGTCATCCACGATACCAATAGTAAATTGGTTTTTCGGCTCATTCATAGCCAAATTCTTGTAAACAGCAATGATTTGTCCCGGAGTTACATCCTTAGAACCTAATCCGTAACGTCCGCCAACGATCATCGGGGCATTCTTTTGTCCGTAGAACACGTCTTTCACGTCAAGGTACAACGGATCTCCGGTTGCTCCCGGCTCTTTCGTACGGTCAAGAACGGCAATACGTTTTACGGTAGCAGGAACTGCTTCCATGAAATATTTAGCAGAGAATGGACGATACAAATGAACGGCGATCATACCCACTTTTTCTCCCTGAGCAAGTTTATAATCGATCACCTCACGAATAGTCTCGGTCACGGAACCCATAGCAATGATGATATTCTCAGCGTCTTTAGCTCCGTAATATACGAACGGACGATAAGTACGACCTGTAATCTTGGACATTTCATCCATATAGTCAGCCACGATATCAGGTACTGCATCATAGAATTTATTGGCAGCCTCTCTACCTTGGAAATAGACGTCCGGATTCTGTGCAGTTCCCTTTGTTACAGGGTTCTCAGAAGTTTGAGCCCGATCACGGAATTCCTGCAAAGCTTTCATATCAACCAATCCGCGAACGTCCTCCATGTCTAACTCTTCGATTTTCTGAATCTCGTGAGAGGTACGGAAGCCATCAAAGAAATTAACGAAAGGAACTCTTGACTTAATAGCGGTCAAATGCGATACGGCAGAAAGGTCCATCACTTCTTGTACTGAACCGGAAGCCAACATGGCGAAACCGGTTTGGCGAGCAGCGTAAATGTCTGCATGATCACCGAAAATAGAAAGTGCATGAGCAGCCAAAGCACGAGCACTCACATGGAAAACGCAAGGAAGTAATTCACCTGCAATCTTATACATATTAGGAATCATTAATAATAATCCCTGAGAAGCCGTGTAAGTCGTGGTTAACGCACCAGCTTGCAAAGAACCGTGAACAGCTCCAGCAGCACCTGCTTCTGATTGCATTTCCATCACTTTTACAGTCTCCCCGAACAGGTTCTTCCTACCTTTAGCAGCCCATTCGTCTACATACTCTGCCATCGGAGATGACGGAGTAATAGGATAGATACACGAAACCTCGCTGAACATATAAGCTACATGAGCAGCGGCCGCGTTACCATCACATGTGATAAATTTCTTTTCTTTTGCCATTTTTTTAAACATTAACTAACAATAGTTGATCACTCTATTTAAGATTTTTATTTCTTTCAATACACAAAACCGGCAAGCCACAAGGGTATAACATTCTTTTTACCTCGTTCGATCATGTCGGTCATCAGAATTACCGAATCCCGGACTCGCCCTTTATCTCCTTGTTGCCGCACGGAAACCTCGTATTTCTGGTTCACGAATAAATCTTCATTCCCCGAAAAATTCAATTTCGCCACGGCACATAACTGACTTATTAAAAATGTTTTTCGAACCATTAGAGAATCCGTCTGATCCAAACAGACGGCATTCAACAAATTCGGATTATGCAAAAACACTTGATTCGGTTTTAACCCGTTCTCGTCATCACTCTCCCGGTCAAACAACAAAGTTAACAACCTGGCATTCTTCATGTAATGCAGATAGTTCAACACCGTTGCCCGGGACACACCGATCTGCGCACTCAACTTACTGATATTAATATTACTATTACCGTTTGCCACGATAAAAAGTAATTGCTTTAGTTTCGTCAAGTATTTCAGTTCGATTTGATTATTGTACGGGATATCAAACTCCAATGTTAAATTGATATTTTTCAATAAATAATCGATATGCGATTTTTCCTCTAAATATATAGGATAATAACCATATTTTAAATAGTTATTGAAAAAAGCTAATGGACGTACTTTTTCGAGGATATCATTCACGATCTCCTCGTGATGTTCGACGATCTCCTCGAAAGAATAAACAGGGAATTTATACCCCGTTTCTAACTCCAGAAACTCCCGGAATGACAAGCCACTCAAATTATACATCTCCACGATCCCATGTAGATATTTGTTTGATTTGACCCGCAAAATAGAAGATGCCGTGAAAACGATTTGCAGATCAGGAAAACGATCGTAGGCATCCCGTAATTCCCGATCCCAGTTTGGATACTTATGTATCTGATCCAACAACAAGACTTTCCCTCCCAACTTGTAGAAACGTTCCACGAAATTAAACAATCCTTCCATCGCAAAGAACAAGTTATTGATGTTCACGTAAAGACAAGAGGGATCATCCTTGTAATGATCCTTACAAAAGTCGAGCAGAAAATTTGTCTTCCCCACACCACGACTTCCTTTTATCGCGATCAACCGGGCACGAGAATCTATCGTATCCAATAAACCGCGACGGATGGCCGAAGTTCTTTCTTTCATCAAGATTTTATGTGTGTTACGTAAACTCTCCATTTTTTATTCTTTGCAATACAAAGGTAGTAAAAAAAGCATAGTTTTGTAATCCACATGTTGCAAAACATACATTTTATGCCTACCAATAAACTTGCATTTACATATAACCCGCTACACCATTGCGATATAAGCTCGTACTTAAAATGATTCTATATTGGAGACACAAAAAAAACGGGTCCACTCGGAACCCGCTTTTCCATATAAAAGCATACAATATTATTTATCATTCATCGAGATCAGGAATTCCTCGTTAGATTTTGTCTTTTCCAATCGATCTTTCACGAACTGCATTGCCTCCACTGAATTCATGTCCGTCAAATAGTTACGCAAAATCCAAATACGATTCAAGGTATAATCCTCTAACAACAGGTCGTCACGACGCGTGCTGGAAGCAGTAATATCCACAGCCGGATAAATACGACGATTGGACAATTTGCGATCCAATTGCAATTCCATGTTTCCAGTTCCCTTGAATTCCTCGAAAATCACATCGTCCATCTTCGATCCGGTTTCCGTCAAAGCTGTTGCCAGGATCGTCAATGAACCACCGTTTTCGATATTACGGGCTGCTCCAAAGAATCGTTTCGGCTTATGCAATGCATTTGCATCCACACCACCTGAAAGTACTTTTCCCGATGCAGGTGATACCGTATTATAAGCACGTGCCAAACGAGTGATTGAATCCAACAGGATCACCACATCGTGTCCACACTCTACCATACGTTTAGCTTTTTCCAGCACGATATTAGCCACCTTCACGTGACGCTCTGCCGGCTCATCGAAAGTAGAAGCAATCACCTCTGCATTCACGCTACGAGCCATATCGGTCACCTCTTCCGGACGCTCGTCAATCAACAGAATAATCAGGTAAACCTCAGGATGATTAGCTGAAATAGCATTAGCAATTTCTTTCAGCAACATGGTTTTACCCGTTTTCGGTTGTGCCACGATCAAACCCCGCTGTCCTTTACCGATCGGGGCAAACATATCCACCACCCGAGTAGAAATGGTAGCCCGTCCATTCCCGGTAAGATTGAACTTCTCATTCGGGAAAAGTGGGGTCAGATGATCAAATGGGATACGGTCACGCACCGCTTCCGGTGACTTCCCATTAATCTTAGAAACCTTAATCAACGGGAAATATTTCTCTCCTTCTTTCGGTGGACGTACGGTTCCTTCTACCGTGTCACCCGTTGACAACCCGAATAACTTGATCTGACTTTGAGACACGTAAATATCATCCGGAGAATTCAAGTAATTATAATCAGAAGATCGCAAGAATCCATATCCGTCAGGCATGATTTCCAACACACCCGAGTTTAAAATAATTCCTTCGAACTCGTAATATTTATCACGTTTATCAAAACGCATCTTATTAGGACTCTCTCTTCTTTCTTCCAACTCAGAAGGTGCGTTTTCATAATTATCATTTTCAATCTCGTCCTTAGCAACGACTTCACCCTCTACATCTTCGAAAGCTTCCTCTTCTACATCTTGACGGATCGTTTCCTCGTCTCTTTCAACACGTCTATTTCGCTTTACAAATTTAGGACGGTTTGTTTTCTCTACCGGTTGTTCTTCTTTATTAGCCTCTTCAGCTACTTTTTCCTCTTTTACGTTCTCTCTTACCTCTTCACTTTTAACTACCTTCGAAGTTAAGGGTTTCCGGCCACGCTTATCAAAGAATTTGCGTTCTTGTTTTTGTCCGGTTTGCTCGTACTTAGGCCTTTCAGAAGCTTCATTTTGAACCTCTGACTCCCGGGGTTCAGAAACGACCTCGCTTTTTTTCTCCACGACAATACCGTTTTCCGTACGACTGAGAACTAGATCTTTATCCAAAATATCACTATGTACAACATTGATTGGCTGTAGTTCATTTACAGGCAATTCTGCATCTTTCTTTTCGGGAGTTTCTTTAACGGTCTCATTTGGGACATTCTCCTGTTTGGCGTCAGTCGTCTTGTCTTTATTCCGATTAAACTTGGCTAATCCACCTTTCGAATCTCCTACTTTTTCAGCACCACCTCTCATTACTCTCACGCGAGGTTTCTTCTCCTTCGGTTCAACGGGAGTCGTCTCCTCGGTAGCAATCATGGCTTGCTGATCTAAAATCTTGTATATTAATTCTTTCTTTTTAAAGGATTCAACCCTTTTAACATTCAGTTCTTTTGCAATTTGGCGCAAATCTGAAAGTAACTTTTCATTCAGTTCTAAAATATCGTACATATAGTCACGTTATATTTGGATAATTCTCATTACGTAAGTAAAATCACCCGGCATGAACCAGGTGGAAATGTAAACTGCGACAAATTTAAGAAGAATTCTTCTTATTCCCAAATCGTTAGTAGAAAATTATTTCAAATTTTTCATGTAAATTAATTTTTTCGTTTCAAAAAACTCTTCTTCGAAAAAATCAGGAATGTTGTAAATAGAAACTCTATTTCTGAAATCCTTTATCTCTTCCTCAAAATCTCCCCCCTTCAGATACAGGATTCCATTAGCCAAATCATTGAAACTACTTTCACGTATACGATTCCTTGTCAAGGAGACAAAAGCAGGGAAAGCCGTCACCGCACGACTCACGATAAAATCAAACTTTTCTTTCATTGTTTCCACCCTCACTTGTCTCGCCGTTACATTTTTCAATCCCAAAGCTCCGGCAACACCTTCCACCACCTTAATTTTCTTCCCGATAGAATCCACCAGAAAAAAATCAACCTCCGGAAACATAATCGCTAACGGGATACCCGGAAAACCTCCGCCAGTACCGACATCCAACACTTTAGTTCCCCCTTTGAAAGAAATCACCTTTGCTATCGCCAACGAATGTAAAACGTGGTGCACACTCAACGCATCTATATCCTTCCTCGAAATCACATTAATCTTTTCATTCCACTCCCGGTAAAGTCCCTCCAATTGTCGGAACTGTTCTACTTGCTTATCACTTAACCCCGTAAAATATTTTTCAACAATATCCATAAACATGAGATTCACTTCCGATTATATATTGGCAAAAATAACAAACACAACACACCGACCACAATATACAACAACGTCATCGTGCCGTGTGTCAATAAAGCAAACGTCTTCGACAGGCTGGCAATCTCCTCCGTATGCGGTAAATAAATCATCAGAGCGGCCACCACCATAAAATGCCATGCTCCCACCCCTCCCTGCACCGGAGCCACCATCCCGTAACTAGAAAGGACAAAGACGGTTAACCCAACCATCGGACCCAAGTGTGAAGTAAACTGAAAGCAGAAAAAACAAACGTATAGCATCAGAAAATACATCAGCCATATAAATACCGTATGCCCGATAAATAGCCATTTACGCTCCACGTTCTTTACGGTTAACAACCCCTCTTTCATTCCCGACAGGAAACGATGTAACCGGGTGAAAAAAACACTTTTCCGCACGAACCAAAAAAATCCCATTATCCCCACGATCAACACCCCCAGAACCACGTACGTCCAAGAAGAATGAGCCATCGTGTATAATTTCTGTTTAATCTCTTCGTTATTATCTAGGAATATTCCCACCTGTTTAAATTGTGAGACAACAACAATCAAGGTAAGCAACAGCAACATGATCATGTCAAATACCCGCTCGGTAACGACTGTCCCCAATAACTTCGAGAATGGCACGTTTTCATATTTACTCACCACACCACAACGGGTAAACTCTCCCATTCGGGGAATCGCCATATTAGCAAAATAACCAATCATCACCCCCATAAAACTATTCATGAAAGAGATCCGGTACCCCATAGATTTCGTCAACATCTGCCAACGCAGAGAGCGACTCACGTGGCTAAGTAAGCCGAAAACAATCGCTACCCATATCCACGTGTAGTCGACATCATCACACAAAACCTTCATCAAGTCATCGAAATTCTGATCCCGATACACCAGCCAGAACAAAAAAATTGTTACCAGCAAAAAGGCAAAAAACTTTATAACCTGTTTATAAAATGGCTTCATCCACAAAATTCGTCAAGATTGACACTCTAATAATTTTCACAAATCAAAATAAAAGCATTATTTTGTAAGTCGGTTGCAAAAGTAAATAAATAATTGGAAGTTTAACCCATAACACCCTGAATTCATACTATGAGTATCGTTCGAGCAAAAAAACATCTGGGGCAACATTTCTTGAAAGATCAAAACATCGCCTGCAAAATCACGGCGAGTTTATTACCTGTTACCAAAGGAGGACTGGAAATCGGACCGGGCATGGGTGTACTGACACGCCATTTATTAAGAGACACCAGGTTTTCCGTGCTTGCCATTGACATCGACCAGGAATCCATCGAGTATCTACACGCAGAACTACCTGAACACAAAGAGCAAATTATATACGGGGATTTTCTTAAATCGGATATTCGAAATTTTTATACCGAACCTTTCTCGATTATCGGAAATCTTCCTTATAACATCTCGTCGCAAATCTTTTTCCGTATCCTAGAAAACCGGGATCTAATCCCCCAAGTCGTCTGTATGATACAAAAAGAGGTGGCCGAACGCATCAGTGCCTCTCACGGGAACAAAACATACGGGATTTTAAGCGTATTCCTACAAACATTTTACGACATCGAGTATCTTTTCACCGTGGGCGAACAAGTTTTCGACCCGCCACCAAAAGTAAAATCCGCAGTCATCCGACTCACCCGGAATAAAAGGGAAAAACTCGATTGTGATGAAAAGCTTTTTTTCAATATTGTAAAATCGGGCTTCAATCAACGACGAAAAACCCTACGAAACTCTTTAAAATCAATTATTCCTCCGGATTTTGCCTCAGAAACATTATCTTTGCGTCCGGAACAATTGAGTGTAGAAGATTTCATTACACTATGTAAAGAAATTGGGCAGGCCAACAAGTAATTGATGAACTATGCAACAGTTTGAACTCTCAGAAGAATTAGTTTCCCAAATTGAGGGACTGATTAAAGCTAATAACAAAGAGGATGTAGCCAAACTGGTAGAACCTCTTCATCCGGCAGATATTGCCGAAATCATGAATGAATTGGACACCAAAGAAGCCCAGTTCCTATTTCTGCTACTAGATGAAGAGAAAGCAGGAGACGTTCTAGCTGAAATCGAAGAAGACGAAAGACAACGATTTATCGATTCATTTCCCCCGGAAGTTATCGCCAAACGTTTCGTGAACAACATGGACACGGACGACGCTGCCGACCTCGTGGGTAGTATGCCTAACGAACAGCAGCAGGAAGTCCTTTCACACATGGAAGACCTCGAACAAGCGGGAGACATCGTCGATCTGTTGCATTACGATGAAGATACCGCCGGAGGACTTATGGGTAAAGAGTTAGTGAAAGTCAACGAGAATTGGACCGTCCTCACCTGCCTCCGTGAACTTAGCCGACAAGCAGAGAACCTAGATGAAATATTCTACATCTATGTTGTTGATGACGACAACATCTTGAAAGGAAGACTTTCATTGAAAAAGATGATTCTTTCCCCCACATCCACCAAAATACAAAGCATATACAACCCGGACGTAACCTACGTGACCACGGACGAACCAGCAGAATCCGTGGGACGCATCATGCAGAAGTACGACTTGGTTGCCATCCCCGTGGTTGACTCCATCGGACGGCTTGTCGGACGAATCACTATCGACGACGTGGTTGACGTGATCCGGGAAGAAGCCGAAAAAGACTACCAGATGATGTCCGGTATCTCGCAAGACGTGGAATCATCTGACACGATCTGGGATCAAACAAAGGCACGCCTTCCGTGGTTAATCATCGGTTTATTCGGTGGAATGCTTGCGGCTTATATGATTTCTTTCTACGAGGCGGACATCGCTCTATTTCCTGCAACGGCCATGTTCATTCCTGTTATCACAGCCATGGGGGGAAACGTGGGCATCCAATCTTCTGCTATCGTGGTAAAAGGACTTGCCTCTAACACGCTAACGTCAAAAAATATATTCCAGAGCATTTCAAAAGAAATTTCATGTGCGGTCATAAATGCCTGCATCTGTTCTTCGATCATTTTTATCTTATCACTTTGTTTCAACTTAACATCACTTGCCATGCCTATCACGGTAACCACCTCCTTGTTTATCGTGATCATGTTCGCATCCTTGTTCGGGACGGCATTTCCTCTATTACTCAATAAATTAAAAATTGACCCAGCTCTCGCTACCGGTCCGTTTATCACCTTAACGAATGACATCATCGGCCTAAACATCTATCTTTTCACGGGAAAGGCTATCCTAGGTTGTTTAATGTAACAGGACTATTGGCACAATTTGAATGCGAATAATTACGGAAAAAATTGATTAATTAAAAGAGTGTTGCTAACTTGCACACCTCTTTTAAGAGATGAGCTAATAATAAAATCATAAGAAATCAAAACAAAATAACTTGCTATGTATCAAGGAATCAAAACAGTATCATTTGAAGAAGCTGTAAAGGTTGTAAAATCCGGAGACCGGATTCACATTCACAGTGTGGCTTGTGCCCCCCAAGGTCTAATTCAAGCTCTTTGCAACAGAGGACGTACAGGAGAATTGAAAGACGTGAAATTACAACACTTACACACGGAGGGTAGCGCCCCGTATGCAGAAGCAGAATTTGAAGGAATCTTCTTCTTGGAATCCTACTTCGTGGGTAGTAATGTACGAAAACCAACTCAAGAAGGGTATGCTGATTATGTACCCGTTCATTTGAGTGAAACCCAAAAATTGATTAGAAGCGGTATTCATCCGGTTGATGTTGCCATGATTCAAGTTTGCCCTCCGGACAAACATGGTTATGTATCTATGGGAACCTCCGTTGATGCCACGTTAGCAGCCGTACAAAACGCTAAAACAGTTATCGCTGTTATCAACCCGAATGTTCCTAGAGCATGGGGAGATGCCATTATCAAATTATCTGACATCGATATTTTTTGCGAGGATGACACCCCGCTTATCGAGGCTCATCCGGCAACATTAACAGAACAAGATATTGCCATCGGTAAAAATGTAGCCTCCTTGATCGAGGATGGAGCAACCCTACAAATGGGAATCGGAGCAATCCCTAATGCTGTACTTTCTCAACTGGGGAACCACAAAAACTTGGGTATTCACACGGAAATGTTTGCTGACGGCGTATTACCTTTGTATGAAAAAGGTGTTGTCAACAACATGAACAAGAAATTTGACAAAGGTAAGATCGTATCCACATTCTTGATGGGATCTAAAAAAGTATATGACTTCATCGATGATAACCCAGGAGTTGCCATGATGGACGTGGGCTACACGAACGATCCGTTTATCATCGCACAACAACCCAAAATGACGGCTATTAACTCAGCCCTTTCCGTTGATATCACGGGACAAGTAAATGCCGACTCTTTGGGTATCAAATTTTACAGCGGTAGCGGTGGTCAATTAGACTTCATCCGCGGTGCAGCAGCCAGCGAACGTGGAAAACCGATTATCGCCTTACCGGCAGTAACAAACAAAGGCGTGAGTAAAATCTGCCCGACCCTATTAAACGGAGCCGGAGTTGTTACCACTCGTTTTGACGTACACTACGTTGTCACGGAATTCGGTATTGCAGACCTTTATGGCAAAACACTTCAGGAAAGAGCAAAAACCTTAATCAACATTGCACACCCCGATCACCGTGAAATGCTTGATAAAGCAGCATTCGAAAGATTTGGTAGTCACTACCACTTCATTTCAAAATAAAGATCAAAAGAGGAAGCAGTTGCTTCCTCTTTTTTTATTACTACATTTGTATAGTCGTTACAGGTCTCCATTGACATATTTTACTTCACCTGTAGCCTAAAACTTGTAATCAGAACTACCATGATGAACTGGAATAAATTATTATCATCGAGACGTTATCAACCGGGAAGTACTATCACCATGTTTCGCTCTCATGACCGATCACAATTTCAAAGAGACTACGATCGTTTAATCTTTTCCGCACCATTCCGACGCTTACAAAATAAAACACAGGTATTTCCATTACCGGGCAATATCTTTGTACATAACCGCCTAACTCATAGTCTAGAAGTGGCTAGCGTGGGACGTTCACTCGGGAACAAGATTGCACAGTTTGTCAAAACCAAAGAAACACTGGAACACCCGGAAATCCTCGAAGAAATCGGAACCATTGTCAGTACGGCCTGTTTGGCTCATGACTTAGGCAACCCGCCTTTCGGACATTCCGGAGAGGAAGCTATTTCTTATTTCTTCACGGAAGGAGAAGGGCAATATTTAAAGAAACTCCTGACTGACGAGGAGTGGGCCGACATCAGTCATTTCGAAGGCAACGCCAATACCTTTCGACTATTAACCCACAGTTTTAACGGGCGCAGGCCGGGAGGTTACACGATGACCTTTACCACACTCGCGTCAATTGTTAAATATCCATTCGAATCCAAAGCCTCCATTAAAGGTCATAAATATGGTTTTTTCCAAAGTGAAAAAGAAATATACAAGGAAATGGCTGAAGAACTTGGCATTATTCAACTCAACACGAAACCACTACAATACGTGCGTCATCCACTCGTTTATCTAGTAGAAGCCGCCGATGATATTTGTTATCAAATCATGGATATAGAAGACTCTCATAAACTAAAAATTCTATCATATGATGAAACAACACGGATTCTTCTTAACTTCTATGATAAAGATATAGATAAGGAAGATTTAAAGACAATCTCTAAAACCTTCAAAATCGTCACGGATAAAAACGAATGTATCGCATTTCTACGTGCAGGAATCATTAATAAATTAATCAATGCCTGCGCCGACATCTTCTGTCAAAACTACGAAGCAATCATGAACGGGAGCCTCCAAGGCAGCCTGATACAGCACTTAACAGGAACTAACAAACAAGCCTACGAAACCTGTACTGAGGTAGCCTATTCCCGGATCTATCATACAAATATCGTTACACAAATACAGATTGCAGGTTTCAAAATCCTTGCCACCATATTAAAAGAATATATTGATGCCGTTCTGAAACCGGAAACCTACTATGCTCGGAATATTCTATCCGTCATGCCAGAACAATACAAAGTTCATCAAGACGATTCTATATATACAAAGATTCAAACAGTAACGGATTACGTTTCAGGGATGACCGACTCGTACGCTTTAAATTTATATCGCAAGATAAAAGGTATTGAGTTACCGGAAATCAGATAATTGCTTTCGGCAAGTTACAGGTTCGTCAGACAATTGAATGTTGAAAACGAGGAAATAAAAAAAGAGCGAGTCGTGTTGACTCGCTCTCCCTAAATTCGGCATCGACCTACTCTCCCACCCGGGGGCAGTACCATCGGCGCTAACGGGCTTAACTTCTCTGTTCGGGATGGGAAGAGGTGGATCACCGTAGCTATAGATACCTTTTAATTAGTTTAGAATTTAGAACGTGGAATTTGAAATGACCTCTCGTCACCCAAAAACACCTTCCAATTCCCGTCACTTCTCGCGGCCCTCCGGCCTGCGTGACAAATACCCTTGAAGATCGTTCAATCATGCTTTTCTCGCGATTGCCTCTTGACAATCGCCGGGAACGTTAACCGGATCATCTCACCCGCCGAACGTCAACTTTCGGGTGATTAGTACCACTCGGCTTTGCCGTCACCGGCTTTACACCTGTGGCCTATCAACGTCGTCGTCTACGACGACCCTGCAAGGAGATCTCATCTCGAGGCAGGCTTCGCGCTTAGATGCTTTCAGCGCTTATCCCGTCCGCGCGTGGCTACCCTGCCGTACGACTGGCGTCATAACAGGTTCACTAGCGGCGCGTCCAACCCGGTCCTCTCGTACTAGAGTCAGGACCTCTCGAATCTCCAACGCCCACGACAGATAGGGACCGAACTGTCTCACGACGTTCTGAACCCAGCTCGC
>ENA-ORUX01000992-ORUX01000992.1-human-gut-metagenome-genome-assembly--contig:-NODE-992-length-23755-cov-5.240464_pt1 | contig 23755 bp, 20 predicted proteins | sample MGYA00242087_ERZ509225 | MGnify/ENA primary metagenome ERZ509225 (study PRJEB26280, sample SAMEA2338864) | human gut metagenome | biome: human gut; feature: human-associated habitat; material: faeces... | reverse complement strand
CCAGCGTCAGGTTGGTAGTGACGATTAGCGGTTTTTGGCTGCGGTATCTGCTGTCCGCGATGTTGTAGACCTGTTCCAGCGCATACTCTGTACCACGCTCCATGCCGAAATCGTCAATGACGAGCAGGGGATAGCAGCAGAGCTTGTCTACAACTTCATTCCGCCCGGAAAAGCTGCTGTTCAGCTCGTTCAGGATTCGGGCGAAGTTTGTCATACGCACAGGCACTTCCTGCTCCATCAGAGCGTTTGCAATGCACCCGGCAAGGAAACTCTTGCCGGTGCCTACACCGCCCCAGAGAAGCAATCCAAGGTTTTCTGAACGCATGGTCTGCCACTGCTCTACATATCGGCGTGCATGGTGCATCTGCGGGCTGCGGCCATTGTCGTTTTCAAAGGTCCAGTCTAGCATTGCTGGGTCTGAAAATCCTTCTGCTTTCAGTCGCCGCACAAGGTCGAGGTGTTTTTGCTGGTTGATAAGGGCTTCCTGCTTTTCTCTTTCCATGCGCTGGCAGCAGCATTCGACTGGGTGCTTGTTCTTGCCCATCAGGGCAATGCCCTTCGCAAAGAACGCTTCTTTTGGGGTGTGACATTTTCCGCAGTAAAGCAGACCGTCCTCGCCATAATAATCCTCGGAATTTTCGGGAATACTGGATGGGAGCTGTTCCAAAATTTTTTCGATCGTCTTTATAGGCTTTCTCCTTCCTTGAATGTGTAGTCCGGGATGCCTGGTGCTTGCTTCTGTTCTGACCGCTGCCGTTTCGCCCAGATGCGCAGGGTAGCGGCATGATCGGCGTACTTTTTGCCGGTGGACTGGATATAAGCTGAAAGTTGGTCGATCAGGCCATCTAGTCCGGAAAAATCGGCTTTGAGCCGCTTGTAGTCTTTTTCTGTCAGAAAGACATTGTGATATTCTCCAAAGGTCAAATGAACATCTGTTGTTCTTATCAGGTGGTTATCTTTCAGGTCGTTCTTATTACGTTGGTTAGGTGTGCATTTTTGCGCAATCATACTACTCATTTCTGTACAGTCATCCTCGGCATTTTTGCATACTGTGACAGCGCAATTTTGCGTAGTACGCGGAATCTTGAGCAGAATGCGGCTGGGCTTGGAAAAGCCACTGCGGACACGTTCTACGAGCTGTGCGTTTTCCAATTCGGCAAATGCGCGTGTTATGCTGGAAAGGCTGTATCTCAAATCTTTTGACAGCTTGGAAAGCGGATAAACTACATAAATGCGACCCTGTGCGTCCATCCAGTTGTTCTTTTGAGAAAGCGTTGCCCGGTCCAGCAGCAGAGTGTAGAGCAGCTTTGCGGTGTGGCTCAGGTCTGTATCCAGCAGAAAGCGGGCATAGGGCAGATATTGCGGCAAGGGCGTAGTGACAGTCAGGTAGTCGGAAATAGAATTCACCTCCAGTGTTTTACATCAAAAAATGGCGCAAAGGCCTGCACTCCTGCTCCGAAAAAGTTGACAGGCAAAGATTTGCGAATCCATGCACATCAGCTCGTCCGTTTTTTTCAGTGGGCCATTTTGACCCACTGATTTTGTTACGGGTAAAATCAAGTGCCGGGTGGCGGCACCTGATTTTCAGCCAACCTTGAAGTGTTACAGGTGGAATCAGGTTGTCATCTTGGCAACCTGATTTTCAACGACATTGCAGCGTTACAGGCAGAATCAAGTGGTCATTTTGACCACCTGATTTTTACGGAGTGGGCGCGACGCGTAACAGATAAAACCGAAGTTCTCAAAATGATAACTCCGGTGGCTTCGTTGCAGATGAAATCAAGTTATCATTTTGATAACTTAATTTTGATACGGCTACAATCAAGTTCCCGAAGTGGGAACTTGATTCGGCAGGAGTTGCAAATCAAGTTACGGAAAGCGTAACCTGATTTCAGATAATCGCCCAAATTCCCATTTTGAGGATTTGGGCGTGAGCAATTAGGCGTTACGGTATTTTGGTACTTCTCAGAATGGGAAGCACCACTTTACGGGATAAAGGTGAGCGTGGATAAGGAACTTGACAAACTTTATCAAGTTCCTCAAAGAGAAGTGTGTGCGATTGTTTTACGCTGGCGGTAGCCTTTCTGCCGACAGGCATTGCTGCAATATCTGGCATCTGCCCGAATCGGCAAGAACTGCTCACCACAGCAAGCGCAGGTATACGTTCCACGTTCGGCACGCTTTTTAAGGCTTTTACGCAGATTCAGCATCTTGTGACCGCAGGTTTGGAAGCTGCAATATTTGCGGTTTCGGGTCTGGGTGTAGATGATTTTACGGCAGTATTCACACTGGATTCTGCGCACACTGGGGTCGCCATCAATGAAATATTCCATCAGGGTGTCCTGATTTTCACGTTCCCATTGTTCTGTTGTCATAGGCATCCTCCTTTGGCTATTACGGGTGTGTGGTGGATAATAAAAAGCATTATTTTCCAAAAGTGTTACGGAAGCGTGGCTGTTATCAAAATGGTAACAGCCACTTTTGCACAATAAAGCGTTACGATTGTCTGGTTGGTGATCAAAATGATCACCAACTAAAATCTGTGCGTTATGGCTGGGTGGTAAGTGGACAATTTGTCTATTTACCACTTCCAAGTGGTGAGTTACGGTTTTCGTAACCCACCACAGAGTGACCGTGTTACGGTAATTTGGTAAGTACTGAAAAGCAGCACTTACCAGATTTCACCGTGGCTTGACAAAATGTCAAGTCGAGGTTAAGCGTAACATGGATAGAGTCGATGTGTTCAATTTGAACACGTTGACTTGGGTTGCGGCGATTCACCCCATGTGGTCAAAATGTCCACATGGGATCAGCCGTAACGCAGAAGGTTATTCTGGTGAATGACGCTTTGTGTCATTCACCACATCAACTGGCCAGTTTGACCAGTTGATATTGGGGGGCCGTTCTCCCTGCATGGATTTCCTGCCCCCTTCCGGCGGCGTTTTCCGGCTCGCTCTTGCGAGGTCTTCGCCGAGTATCCCATGCAGACGGTCTTTCGGTTCTCAAGGTGCGGCACTGGATTTGGCAATAAAAAATCGCCACACAACAACCTGAACCTGACCATCCCTTCCGGGATGGCCTTGGTTCGGGTTCGTTATGTAGCGATAAAAAAGTCAAAAACTTGCTCCGGCTCCTTCAGGAGCTGAGCTGGAACTCTAAGTAAATATGTTATATTAAATTGTTGGAATAGACTACCACAAAAATCGAGCTATGTCAACAAAAAGATTTGAAAATACGCCACTTTCGGCGGGTTGCAAGAAAAGGCGATGAAAACTTTGGCAAAAAGAGAGAGGGCTGGACGGTACCAGCCCCCTTGTGGGTCATAATGCTTTTAGAGGATAAGATGCACATTCAGCACAATTTTGTGCTGAATGTCGGGTTTGGGCGAAGCCCAACAAGTGTTTTTGAAGTTGGATTTGAAAAATCTGATTCAAAAATTGCAAGTTGGTACCAACTTGCCCTGCTTGCGGCGGTTGCAAATGCGAAAATTTTTGTGCAGAAAAATAACCGTCCGCTTCAAGTTGAACTTGAAAACAGACGGTCCTGATTACAAAATGATTTTCAAATTTGGAAAGCGCGTTGAGAGGTTTCATAGTTGTAGCAAGCAGGGCAGACGTATATACAACGTCTGCATCTGCAAGCAATGTTTTCGTCTATACAAAAACACTTTTGCGTTGCAAAATGCTTGCTGGGAATACCCAGGCCCTTGAACTGCACCGTTTCGGTGCAGGCTTAAAAAAGAACTTGGTACTCTTTTTTAATGGAAGATAGCACTTAGCACTGTAATCGTGAAGGCGTTTATCATATCAGGGACGGCGAGGAAGCCGTAGCCGCCGTCAATATGATGGCAAGTAATGGAATCTGGTACAGATTCTGATTTTTAAATGCGAATTGAAATTCTGCATTGAAAAAGTACGTACTAGAAAATCCAAGGCCGTTAAACTGCACCTATTAGATGTAGACTACGCGATGGCACTATTTCTTTATGCAAGTTGCTGTCGCATTTTTTTGTAACAGTCCCGTTTTTTTCTAAAAAATGAGCCTGTTCCGACTGTTATAGATAAGATCGTGGCTGTTCAGTAAAGAAAAATGGTTAGATGGATATAACTCGAAAATCTTGAAAATTTATTCCAGTGAAAGAAAAAGTTATGACTGCTAAACTAACTACAGTGCTCAACCAAATCCCTCTGAACCGGGAGGGTGGGCGCAGACCGAACATTTGATTTTTCAGGAAAGGAGAACGAAAATGAACATCAAACATTCCTTCGTAAAGCCCGAGATCGAGTGCACGCTGGCGGCGGGCTGCTCTGTGACCGGCGAGCCCTTCGCCATCGAGCTGGCCCACGTCAAGGGCCGTCTGACCATGGTGAGCGGCAAGCCCGTGAAGGCGGGCGGCGGCAGCGGCGGCGGCCTGAAGCCCGCCCTGACCAGCCTCGACCTTAGCGACGGCATGGACACCGGCCGCACCTACCACTGCCCCCACTGCGGCAACAAGGACATCGTCCGCTGCGGCAAGTGCCACGGCATCACCTGCTACGACGGCGAGGGCGTAAAGTCCACTGCGGCAACAGCGGTGCCGTCTCCGGCACCATCAAGCGCATCGAGGTGCAGCGCACGGGCATCAAGGCCGAGCCCGGTGTCAAGCCCGAACCCGGCGTCAAGGCCGAGCCCGGCTACGGAAAGCGCGGCCCCCGCTGGTAAGGGGGCAGAAATTTATTCCCTCGAATCCGCTGAGGGCAAAGCGTATACTTGACTCAATCCGAGGGGGGAGCGCGGAGGCGCTCCCTCCTCGGAAAAAGAATAATCAACCTGTTAACGAAAGGAAAAACAACATGAAAGCGTATATTATTGGAAGCTCTGACGTCAAGTTCGAGATCAGCATCGCCATGGAAGAGACCCCCCTCGAGATCGTCAAGCGTTTTATCGACGAGGACCCCGACAACGCCCAGTATGTCTGCGCGAACGCGAAAGCCGGAGAGCAGTTCATGCGGGATGGTCAGCTGGATGAGGCTGTTTCTGTCTTCGATCTGAGAGACGTTCAGGGAAGATCCATTCACGTTTCCTGGGATGAGGCTCTTTGTGACCAGCCTGACGTGAAGGAGGGCATCAGCGAGCTCGAAGCCGAGGATATGCCCATCTGCTTCGTCTGCTCCGTCGTGGCCATCGTGGCCTGAGGAGGGATGAGCGATGGAGAAGTCTTTCCTTTTGGCCGAGAAGGCCGGCCGCCTCCTGGGTGAGTGCCTGGGCGGTGCTGTCGTCAAGACCAGCTACAGTCCCACTCATAATGACTTCATCTGGGAAGTGAGCGGCTACCCGATCTATGGCTCCCGCGGCACCGGCAAGGTGTACATCGTGTTCCCCGCCAAGACCTTTACCATCCGCGGCGGCGACGTGAAGTATTCTCCGATGGCCCAGGACCAGGTGCACATCTACGAGGAGCGTATGGGCCAGCCCTTCAAACACCCCCATGTGTACAATAGTGGCCACCCTTGCTGGAGCGAGGGTAGCCGTGACAGCGTAGCCGATTTCCTTGCCACCCTGGTGGAGACCCTGACCCTCTCCAACGTCACCGCCACCAGCGTGAGTTACGGAAAGTGTGCCTCCGGAGTGATGGGTACCGGCCAGACTGCCGTCCGGAACGCTTCCATGCAGATGAAGCGTGTCTACGCGGATTTTCACCCTCTCACCATCGTGAAGAACCGCAGCAAGCTGGCAAAGTATATCAATAACCGCTGGGTCACCATCGTGAGCCAGTTCATGTGAGAGGAGGTGAACTTTATGCATGTCAACGTCATTCTTGAGCAGTCCGTGGTGGACAAGATCAACACCGCCATCTACCGGTTCCCGGAGCTCGAGACCGGCGGTCAGCTCATCGGCTCTATCGCCAAGGACGGCATCTCCGGCTCCTACATCATCTATGTGGCGGACGTCTATCACGAGATCAGTCAGGTGGGCACCGGCAGCGGCTTCACCTTCCTTCCGGCGTACCAGTCGAATGCTTATTTCTGGTGTGACAAGACCTACGGCGGCAAGCTCCACATCATCGGCAACTTCCACAGCCACGCCAACTTCCCGGTGTTCTGGAGCAAGGTGGATAATACGATGATGCGTCAATTAAAGGGAGAAGCATTGTACATCGTGGCGTCCCCCAGTGAGGGCAGCTGGCTCTTCCGTTTCAAGGACGATGAGTTCAATTTCTGCGACGAGTGCCACGTCACCATCGCGGGCGGCGGCAATGTGGACACCGCCATCGGCAAGGAGCTCATCGAGTCTCCCTACACCCGCCCGGAGGGCTCCGCAGCCGTTCAGTACAACGCCATCCCACACTACACGGGTGGCCAGCAGCAGGAACTCGCCAAGCGTTTCGATTACTCCATCGAGACTCTCCACGACAAGCGCGTACTGGTGGTGGGCTGCGGCACCATCGGCAATTTGATGCTGGAAAGCCTCGTGCTCAGCGGCGTGGGCCGCATCACCATCGTGGATACGGACACCTACCAGATCGTCAATCTCCCTCGCAGCCCCATGGTAAGCCGCTCTGCCCTTCGCCAGCCCAAGGCATTTGCTCTGGCGAAGGCTGCTGCCGAGAAAGCATGCTTCCCGCTCACCATCACCGGCATCAAGGCCGACATCTGCAAGCTGGGCTTCGGCTTCTTCGAGAGCTTCGACCTGGTCATCAGCGTGGTTGACAGCATGGCAGTCAGGCAGTACGTGGACAGGGGCTGCAAGGTCTATAAGACGGCCCACATCTCTGCGGGCACCGGCCTGCTCCAGAGCGGCTTCTTCGGCAACGTCATGTTCAGCCCGCCGGGTACCCACATCGATTATGAGCAGATGTTCGGCAGTGGCTGGCGCAAGGGCGAGGAAAAGAAGCGCTCCTGCGCCGATTATGAGGACACCACCCAGCCTCAGGTTCTGGCCTTTTCCTCCCGCGTGGCGGGCCTTGCCTCTGACCTCGCGGTCAAGTGGCTGCTGGGCCGCATGGAGGAAAAGGACGTGGTCCGTAAGTATGTGCTGAACAGCGCCGGTCAGGCCGTCAAGGCCGATGCCGCCAGCTTCCAGCTCGTCACTTACCGTGAGCCCAGCGAGGCCGCAGAAGCCCGCAGCGAACTCTTCTCCCGTCTGGGCAAGCTGCCCACCCACTTCATCCGCTTCGACCGCAATCAGCCCAAAAGCGAGCTGTACCGCCTCTTTCGCCGCGCGTTCGGCGATGAGAGCGAGAGCTATCAGCTCGATCTCGAGGGTTTGGCAATGGTTTTGCCGGTAGTCTTCTGCAACCAGAGCGTTTCGGCGGTGACCGTCTGCGATGTGGACGTCGTGGATAAGGTACTCTTCAAGCTGCCTCCCGTGCACCTGTACAGCGTGTACAGCGAGGAGGCTGAGTACCTCGTGGAACTCACCTTCGCGGACGCTGTTTAAAGGGGGGAGGTGAGGGCTGATGGCTCGAGTGCTGGCCCAGCGGATGGAAGGCGAATGCCGCCTCTGCGCGTCCTGCTCGGCGGTTACCCGGAAAGGCTATATCGTGCACCGGGGCGGGGCAGAGCTCTTTGTCTGCCAGAGCTGCTTTACGGCCCAGTTCGGGTCCGATTACCAGCTGGTGCGGTCCTTCGAGCCGGAGCCGGTGCGGCCACGCCCCCGGCCTGTTGCCCGTCCCCGTCAGGTCGAGCCCCGCCCCCGCCCGGCTGTCCGGCCTCGTCAGGTCGAGCCCCGCCCCCGCCCGGAGACCGGCGGCTCTGGAGGCTTTGGCGGCCCTCGTCAATCAGGGGGTACAAGTGCTGCGGGCGGGGCTTATCGCCATAGGGCTGCTACTCATCGTCCTCTACGGAGCAAAGCAGCGCCCCGCCATCCGGCCATATGAGCCGAACTTTGCGATGGTGCAGTATCAAATGAACAAGGTCGAGCGGCAGACAGTGCGGCTGCGGGGCCGTGTAATGAAAGTTTTTACTATAAAAGAGAGGTCAACTTCATGATTGAAAGCGTATTAAACTCTGGCTTCAAAGCCCTGTCTGCGTGGCTGCTGTTTTTCTCGGCGGTGGTGCTGCTGTTTTTCATCGCGGGCAGCGTGGTGAACGCCATCAGCGTCAGCAGCCGCTTCAACACCGGCGAGATCATGAAGCTGCTCACCACCACCCTCGGCTTCACCGCGCTGTACGCAGTGCTCGACTACTTCCTGGTGTGACTATGAGTTGGGATGAACTGGAAAAGCGCCGGACGGCAGACATTGTGAACCGTCGTTTTGGCGTATCTGCTGAGGAAACAGTGTTCGTCCGGGACGGCTACGAGCTGACCCGCTACCTCCTGCAATGCGCCCGGCAGGGCCGTAGCCGTGCGGCTGCCATCTACCCTGCGGACGAGCAGGAGACCATCAATCAAGCGGTGGGGGACAGCCTTAACGGCACCCGTCCGCTGCTGCTGAACCAATTTATCCGGCCCCTCCGCTGCCGGTATCTTCTCCAGCTGCCGGGCCGTTACGGCGGCATGGTGGCGGAGCTGGAATACCTCAGCCCGGAGCCGGAACGCGCACGCCGGATGGCAGCTATGGAAGCCGCTCTCAGCCGCGCCGCTGCCGACATCCGAGGCGCCGCAGGCCCCCGCGCCCCGGACTGGGCCCGGGCCTACGCCGTGGTGGAGTATGCGGTGCGCCATTGGCGCTACAGCGAGGACGGCGTCTGGAGCTACACGGCCTATGGAGCGCTGGTGGACCACGCGGCGGTGTGCATGGGCATCAGCCTGGCCACCCTGCTGCTGATGGAGCGGATGGGCGTGCCCTGCCGCTATCTGCACGGGTACCGCCGGGAGGGCAACACCGTCGGTCACGGCTGGAACCTCATCTATTGCGGCGGGTGGTTTCATCTGGACGTCACCGACGCCGTCACCTCCCGCGACCCGCTGCGGTTCTGGGGCGTCACGGCCCTGACCGATCGCTCTCTGGAGCCGGGGCTCACCCTGCCGGGGCCGCTGCGGTGCCCCTGTCCGCCGGACTTTATCCGTCAACACCTCAGAAAAGGAACGATGCTATGAAATACACTGACGAAGAATGCGAACGAATCAACCACAATTACCAGATCGCCGTGCGTAACATGAACGACCGCGCCTGGAGCGCGATGCTGGACAGCGAAAAAATAGCAAGCCTTCAGGACGTCGAGAACAAATTGGCCATGGATGCGGGCCGTATCCCCTCAGAGGTCGTCACAAAGGAAGTGGGTAGCACCACTTACGGTGCGCAGGACGGCAACACCCTCCTCATCGACGCCCAGAGCCTCCAGAAGGACGACTTCCGCGAGGTGCTGGACACCCTTTACCACGAGGATGCGCACGCCCGGGACTGGGTGAACAGCGTCTTTTCCGACCGTCAGGCGGCCCTCTCTCCCGAGGAGCGTCAGGTCCTCGCGGCCCGGATGACGGAAGTGCCCTCCCCGGAGAAGGATTTCAACGGTTACTGGAACCACCCGGCCGAGGTCAACGCCCGGGCCGCAGGCAAGGCGGGCGTGGAGCAACTGCTCAGCGACCAGCAGGCCCTCGCCCAGTACGACGCCTCCCACAAGGCCACCAACCAGATCCTCCAGACCTACGACACCGTGGATCTGAGCGGCCCCGGCGCGGCGCAGGAGAAGGGCTCTGCGGCCCCTGCGGAAACGGCTGCGGAGGCCGTCGGCCACGGCGCTGAGGCTGCTCAAGGGCAGGACCACAGCGAAGAGCATATGCGCTGAAAGGGGAGAGACAGATGCTGTTCAAGATGACCGAGCCCGAGGTGAAGCCCATCTCTCCGCCCCGCTCCGAGCTCACCCTGCTCTGCCGCGATGCCCGGGGCAGCCCCCTCCGGCTGGACCTCGGGGATGAGATATGGCAGGGCCACATCCTTGTCACCGGCGGCACCGGCAGCGGCAAGACCACCGTCATCCGCCAGCTTCTGGCCCGCTGCCGGGATGTTTACCCGGACGCCAGCTTCCTCGTGCTGGATGTGAAGGGGGATTACGTTCCCTACCGCCGGCCGGGCGATAAGGTCTTCTCGTTTTACGGCGGCGAGGACGCCTTCCGGTGGAACATCCTCGAGGAGGCCCGGGCGTCGCCACACCCGGAGGATGAGCTGGACGAGATGGTCTCCGTCCTGTTTTCCAGCCGGGTCAATACGGCGGGGCAAAATCGTTTCTTCGTGCAGGCAGCAAGTCAGGTGTTCTATGGCTATCTGCTTGTCACTCTGCGCCAATGCCGCGCGGGCCGTCCGGCCCCGACGCACGCCGAGATGGCAAAGTGGCTGAAGAAATGCACCTTGGAGCAAATGCAGGACCGCCTGATGTTGGAGGAGGACGAGCTCAGCGGTATCGTGTCCCTCCTCAAGGGCCGGGAGGCCGCGAGCATCCTCAGCGAGGTGCACCTCTTCGCCCACGATTTCTTCCGGGGGGCGGCAGAGGGCCATGACTCAGTGGCAGAGTTCATTACCCACCGGGGCAGGGCGCTCTATTTACAGTATGACGCGAGCAGGGCCGAGAGCGGGAAGTTGTCGTGCAGCATTATCCTCAACCGCGCCATCGCACAGCTCCTCTCCAAGGATTGGTGCCGCCGCCGGGTGTTCTTCATCCTCGATGAGGCCGCCACCCTCCCGGCCGATTATGGCCTCGAAAAGCTGCTGGCTCTGGGCCGTGACCGGGGGGCGCGGGTGCTGGGGGTGTTCCAGAACCACGATCAGGTGCAGGCCATGTTTGCGGGCCGACCGTCCATGGAGAGCGACGCCAACAACGTACTGTCGCAGTTTTCAAGCGTGATGGCCTTCCATCCCAACAGCGAACGGGACGTGGAGTTCGCCCGGGAGCGGCTGGGCAAGACCGATATGACCACCGTGACCTTCGGCCTCTCCCGGTACGAGCCGCCCCATGTGGCGGCGATGCAGGACTGCCCCGTGACCGCCCGCCAGCTGCAATCGCTGGGCGTGGGAGAGGCCTACATCCGCCTCCGGGATTACGCCCCCGCAAAAGTCTATTTCGAAAAGGAGCAGTGCGATGGAAAATGAGCTGATGAAGCGCTGGCAGGTGCCCCGCGACAGCTGGCTAGGCTCGGGGCAGGACGATCCCGCCCGTGCCGCCCTGCTGAAGGCGGAGCTCTCCCGCCGCCGCGGCCTGCGGGTGGTCGTCGCCGCCGAGGAGGCGGTGCCTGCTGTCTTAGAGACGGCCCGCAGAGCGGGATTCAAGCGCCTGCGGACGCTCCCGGCGGCGGGGGAGGGTTACTTCCCGGCCTTCACCCCGGGACGAGCCACAGAAGGCGAGAGCCGCCTGCTAGAGCTTCTGCGGGTGCAGGGCTGGGAGGAGGATGCCGTCGGCAAGGCCAACGCCTACCTCGACTTCATCCTCGGGCTGGACGAGACGGTGCATCGCGCCCCGCCCCGGCTGGATGTGAAGCTTCTAGAGCAGTACCGAGGCGTCTTTGGCGTCGAGCGTGCCCTGTGGAAGCTGGGCCTCGATGAGGACACTCGCCGCGTCTACCTTCAGGATTACGCCGAGTGTGCATCGGCAGGCCCCCGGCTCGAAAACTTCCTGCGAGGGCTGGAGGGGTGTCTCCACCTGGACGCACCCCGTTCGGCCAGCCTCTCCCGCTGCCGCCCCGGCGAGGTGGTGCTCATCGCCGTGCCCGACACCATGAACCCCCGCCAGCGGGCCGTCCTCTTTCAGCTGCTTGTCTGGGACATCCGGGACACCGGAGGCCTCGTGGCCCTGGACGTCATCGAGGGTCCCCAGAAGTGGGGAGGGGAGCTGGCGAGCCTGCTGGAGCAGGTGGTGAGCCGGGCCTCCGTCACTCTCTACTGCAGCGACCTCTTTGCCCGGGACGAAGCGCTGGTGAAGCGGATAAAAGGCCTGTTCGGGAATGCCATCTACCTCTACCACAGCGAGATGGCGAGCTGCAAGGCCATCAGCGCCGAGTTCGGCGAGGTGGCCGTGGTGCACCCGGTCTACACGCAGGACCGCGACCGCCGGCTGCGGAGCAGCCGGATGCTCGATAAACTGATGGGTAGCGACCGGGTGGACCATTATGCCTTCCCGGCCCCGGTCCATGAGCCACTGTTCCGGCCCGAAGAGATCAACGGGCTGGAGCATGGCGGCTGCCTCGTCAAGACGCGGGAGGATGCCTTTATGACGGAAATAAACGGAGGTGTGCCATGAATCAGCGGAGAGGATACTGCCTCAGCGCGGCCATCATAACGCTGGACCTGCTGCTGACCCCCTTTGGCGGCTGGCTGGCCGCAGTGGCGTCCCTCGTCTGGGCCGGAGGCCTCGGCGAGTGGGCAGCCCGGAAGAAACCGGGGGCCGTGCCCTGTACGGGGGGTGTCAGCCGCAGCCAGCGTCGTCTGGAGGCCTGCTATCGCCGCGTCATGGCAAAGGCCGGAGAGAAACTCCCGCCCTTCTGCGGTGAGGTGGAGATTTACAGCCTCCCCGGCCAGCAGGTGAACGGCGCGGCCTTCGGCTGGCGCAGCATTGGCATCACCGAAGGGACCCTGCAGCTGGACGATCGGACAGTAGAAGGCATCATCGCGCACGAACTGGGCCACATCGCCCACGGCGACGCCGTCCTGAACATGGTGCTGACGGCCAACATCTTCAGCCTCGCGGCCCTGCTGCTGGTCTGGCAGCTGGCCTTTGGGGTGGTGGTGTTCTGGCTCATCGTGCTGGCGGTGGCCCTCTGCGGCATCCGGTTCGGCTGTCTCTCGTGGGTAATCACCGACCGGCTGTCTGGCCTCCTCCGGCGTGGATGTGAGACCTTCCGCAGCGTCTGCGTGGCCCTCGTCCAGATACTGGCAAGAGCGGCCGGACGCAAGGGGGAGCTTCAGGCCGATGCATTCGCCGTCGAGCTCGGGTATGGCCCGGCCCTGTGCCGCTTTCTGGAGCGCTTTTCCGAGCCGCCTCAGCCCGGCCGGGACCTCTTTGATGTGCTCTACAGCACCCACCCCGATAGCGCCCTGCGGGCGGACCATATCCGCCGTCGGATGCAGCAGGACACCCCGGCCCTCCGATGAAGAACGCTATAGCCCGTCCGCTGCGCGATGCAGTGAACGGGCTGTTTTTCTGTATGCGCAGAGAAGCAGATATCTCTACAGAACCGTTCCTGTTCTTTCTCGCCTATAATATGCAGAAGTTCTTTTTTAAATCGCAATGCGGAAAATGAAATTCCATCTTTTCCATTCAAATCAGATTTTCTGTTTTTAGGCCACTTCAAACTCTCTGTGCTGAAGTTTTCAACTTTTCTCGCTTTCGGATGGAACTATCGATATATTTTGTGTGAGATTACAGTAATGTGTTGCACGGCGAGTACCAGCGTTGGAAGAAAAGCAACGTTTCTAAACAAAAAATTTATTCCACCTGACAGGCCGCAAAAGAAAATGTATAATACAGCCATACTCCCCGAGGGGAGAAAATGCAAAGAAAGGAGGCGCATTGCCGTATGACGCGCATGATCGCATCGAACCGAATAGGCAGTCCCAGCCACGGTCCCCCTTGAAGGATCAGCCATGTGATGAGTTAAACTAGTTTGTCCAAATTTTGCCTGCCCTCCTTTTTTATAGATAGAAACCGTTTCCATAGATGATAAAATTCCCTTCAATTGCTTTGGTTTTCATACATGATTTTTCCTCCTTGAAATAATAAATATAAAGTTCGACAGCCGCTGCGGCATCCAAGGGAAGTGCCGCAGCGGTTTTTGCTGTCCAGACAGCCTATATAGAAAAAAGGACCCCTTCTATCCGGGAAGGAGTCCTTCTTTGCGCGGGTCAGTTCAGAGACTGCCGAGCAGACCGCTGACTTCCAGATCGACGAGGAAGGACGAATCGGTCTCATAATAGGTCTCGTAAAAGGCTGTCACGGTCCGGGCCTGATCGGCGTGGAGCACATGAATGCCGTACAGGCTGGGGATTAGCAGCAGGAGCGAGGTGATGAGCACGAAGATCCGCACGGCGGCCCGGCGGTGCCTGCGGCGAAGCATATCGTATTCAATACCGCGTTTGCCCGCATCCCAAGCGTCCACATCGCAGCGGTAGCACGCGTACCACAGCAGCCACAGAATGACACCGCACAAAAGAAGCACGGCGACACCGGCGAGGGGAAGGCGGTAGAGAAACTCACCCCCGAAGATGACCTCGGCGGGCAGCAGGTTCAGCGCGGCGCTCATCATGCCGCCCTTTCGCCGGCAGGCGTCGTAGAAGAGCGGGAGAAGCCACACGGCCAGCAGCAGGGCTGTATAGAGCCATGCGGTCACGAGGGGAGACAGTGTCCCGCCGTACAGCGCGGGCTGTTCCCGAAACAAAAACCACTCCACGAGAAACGAAAACACCGCGGAGACGACATCCGGCAGGACGTGCAGAAAAAAATACATAAAAAACTCCCTTCCTTTTTGTGTGACCTTCGACCGCCGCAGAGCCAGAATTTTGGCCCGATCCTGCGGCGATTTGAGTGTAGCACAGGGAAAAGAAGGGAATCTAAGAAATAAGTTTTCAGCTTTTCGGGGCGGCGCGGGTGCCTTTGGCCGAAACTTTTTTCTTGTCGGCGGGTTTCGGCCTTTTCTGGCGGTGAACGCCCATCATAAGGCCCAGTGTCCGGCGGGACTGCGGAACCGCCGTGGCCAGCGCACCGGCCAGCACATAGAACCGGTCTGCATAGGCGGGGTAGTAAATGCTGTGCCAAGTGGTCCCACTGGCAAGGGTCAGGCTTTCCAGCAGGAAGTTGTAAATGCGGCGGATGGTCGTTGACTGGTCCGGTGTGACCGTGTCGGACTTCGGTTCGTTCCAAAGGCCCTCGAGCTCGACAAAAACGCTGGCAAATAAGGCGTCTTCCAAAAAGCTTCCGGTGGTACCGCCCGGCTCTTTCAGTTTCGCTTCGGCTTTATCGCGCATAGCCTTGAGCCATGCGTGTTCTGCCGTAAACGCTTCCTGCGCTTTGCCGGCGTCTGCTGTGCAGCAGTCATAGATGGCCAGAATGAGGAAAAAGAACAGCTGCAGGATGTCCTCACGGGAAAGCAGCCTGCTGCCTAAAGCATTATTTGCCTGCCAGCCGTCAAGTTCTTTTTCATTGAGCGGTTCTATTCTTGCAGCGTACTTCTCGGCCTTCGGAGAATAGTCGCGCAGAGTAGCCTCGATCTTGCGACAGAGATTCGGCAGGCCCATTTCCAGATGGTCCTGAATGAGTCTATAGCGATCGGCCTCCGCGTCCTTTTCCGAGCCGGAATCTGGGTACAGATCATAGGTGGAAAAAGAAGTGAATTCGCTCTGAAGGTTCTGGTGCTGGTCCTTGTTCAGGATCCCGCAGCGTTCACGGTCTTTGAAATGCTCCTCATCGGCAGACACCTCGACCAGCGCATTGCCCAGCTTATGGAAGTAGTCGGCCCATTCAGATGCACTCGGATGTGCGGCTTTCGGGCCATCGGCGATACGGGCAGAAAGTGCCCGTTTGCAGTGGAGACAGCCGGCAAGGTGCCAGATCACATTACAGGTCAGCCGGGCGCTGCCCGGATAGGTCAGCTTCGGAATATCAGATTCTTTGATCGCCTCTACCTGAAGGAGGAAGTCGTTCAAGGGCTGCACCGCTGTCTTGAAGTCATCGGGACTCGCAGACCCCTGCGGTGTGACGCGCAGCAGCCAATGGCCCATAAGAGAAGCGGTCTCCTGCGGCTTGATGGCAGCAGAAGGAGGTTCTTCTTGAAGAGAGTCCGGGTTCAGCTTTTCCTGAAACGCTTCTTTCAGCGGCTCAAGGGATTCCCAGCGTGCCTGGCTGAGAACGGCCATAAAATCGTCTGCAGAGAGCAGTTTCGGCGCAGCGCCTTTTTCAGAGGAAAGCAGCAGTTTATCCCGCCGCTCCTGCTCTTTTTTGGGGTATACCGTCTTAACCACCGTGTTCCAGCGGCCATACAGCACCAGCAGATAACCGACCAGAATGCTCAATTCCCGCTGGACGGTGTGGGAATACGGGTAGCCCATGCAGATCTCAACGCGGCTCTGACCGGGAGGAAGTTTTTTCGGATGGATCAGCTCCAGTTTCATCTCCGTAAGATTGCGGCGATGGGCGAGCAGATACTCCTGCAGGTCATGTCGGAGTGCGGGAATGTCGATGGCAGGATTGTTGGTGCGGTGCATAGCATTCTGCAGCTTTTGGATATCGCGGCTTAGAATGCGAGTACTGCCATTCTTCTGGGAGCAGTGGCGAACAGGCTGCTCTGCCGCTGCGTCGGCGGTCTTGCAGGCGGTCAGATACCCCTGCAGAACATCGGTCACATCCCACCAGTGAAAGGAATCCGCATGGTCTTTTTTCGCATCAAAAAACTTGAAGGCGAAGCACACGATATCCAGCGGGTCGCGTAGGCTGAACGCTTCCTGACGGGTGAGGAAAAAGTAGTGCTGCATCTCTTCGGTCGTCATGTTCAGCAGAAAGGCGATGTGATAGGCTTCCTGCCGGTTTCCTGCGCGGCGATGGGCCGCATCCCTCTTAAGAATGGAATCCCATGCGGTGCCGGGGTTCTCGCAGCCGAGTTCCGCAAGGCACAGGCGCTTCAGGTTCTTGGCGACGATCTTGATGGTGGCGCTTGGCCAAGGCTGCAGCTCCTCCGGCTTGCAGTTGACAAGGTCGGCGGCCTCTGCCATAGTACCATCGCTTTTTTGGAGAAGCTCCGGGCGATGTTTCTGGATGCATCTGCAGAGAAATATGCCCTGCGTCATGTTCTGGCCGGAGCAGGCCAGATGTTCTTTGATCTGTGCAGCAGACTGGGCGACCATGTCCCAATGGATGTTGGAAAGGCCGTCGAAGGAGCGCCGGGCGTTCCATGCGTCGTTGCCTTTACTGATCTCCTCGTCGATCCACTTCTGTGTTTCCTGTTCCAGAAGCGCTGAAAATGTCTCCAATTTCGGCATAAGATCCCTCCCTTTTGCGAAAAACCGTGCGGCCCCGGCACAAAAATTTATTCCATGGCAGAAGGATATTTCAAAAAGTAGAATGTGTTTGTACATGTCAGGTCCGGGTCTCCATTATAAACAACCCGGGATGGAAAATCCATTCGCCAATCAGCACAAATCTTCGGGAGAAATTTTAGAAGGAATTTCCACTTTTCACTTAGATTCGTGCAGAGACCGGCGGCAGCCCGAACCCGCCAGCCCGCACACAGGAGGTTTACGAGATGATACGCTGGAAAAAGACGCGGCGTGAGCCGCTGCCAAATGGAACGATCCTGTCGTTCCTGAACGGAGAAGAGTTCGTGCTGCAGGATCTGCTTGCAGAAAACAAAAACGCCCTGTTCTACGAGGTGCGCAGCCAAACGACCGGTCAGGCCGTCGTGCTGAAAGAGTTCTTCAACAGCCATTGGGTGCGGCTGCGCGGTGCGCCCGCGCTGAAAGGCTGGGAGCAGGAACCGCCCGACAGCAGAAAGCTAAGCCGCACCTACCTTTGGCTGCGCCGTCAGGCAGAGCAGGAGCAGCGCATGAATCAGGAACTCTGCGCCAGCGTCCGGTGCGTCATCCCAGAAAAGCCGGTGCTGCCTGCCGGTACGCTGCTCCTGCCGGACGGCACCGAATGGCAGTGGCCCTACTGTGCCTTTCTGGAAATGGACGGCATGACCGCAGCGCAGGGCTTCCCGCTGCAGGCGCTGATGCGGGAATGCACCAATCCCAACGGCCCGGCGCATCCCTTCGGAAACCTACGCCAACAGGAAGAATGCTTTGTCCCCCGAAGAAACTGTGCGGTACCGGCAGGCGCCATTACCATGCAGATCTTCCGGGACACCCTGCTGGCGCTGCGTCCGCTGCACCGTGCGGGGTGGATTATGGGAGACTTGAGCAGCGGCAATCTTTTCGTGGAAGGAAGCCTTGCCGAAGGGCGCATTCAGGGCGTGTCCTTTGCGGATGTCAGTACAGTGCGGAAGATCGGCGAGAATGAGATGCCCGCGACGGCTGAGCCGGGCTTCCATGCGCCGGAGCTGTTCTCAGGGCCTGTCACCGAAAAGACCGATGTCTTTTCGGCCGGCCGGCTGCTGCTGAGTATGCTGTATCCGGTCGCGGTGCACAATGTCAGGCTGCACCGTCCGCTGGGTTTCCTGGATAACACCCAAACCCTAACCGCGGGCGAGAGTGTCCAGTCCGGCCTCCCGCAGGAGATGCGAGCAGAGGTGAACCGCCTGCTGCTACGGGCGATAGCACCGGACCCGGAGCAGCGCATTTCGATGAATGAGATGCTGGCAACGGCAGAGGACTGGTGCCGACGGCTGGAACGATAAAGCGGGGCACAAAAAGGCTCGGGAGCTGTTTTGAAACGGCTCCCGGGCCTTTTGATATGTTGTATTTAACGCTTAGTCATGAACGACGCCGTAGACCTCGCGCTGACGGGCTTCCAGCGCTTCGTAGACCGAAGCGGGGAAGTGATGGCCCAGCCCGCCGTCATGGGTGGCGTTGCCGTCGCCAGGGCCGTGGAAGTCGGAACCCGCCGAGGGCAGCAGGGCGGACTGCGCCGCCAGCGCGGCCATGCAAATCCCCGTCGAGGATGCCGACGTTGAAGCCCTGCGCCGCCAGCGCGGCCAGATGACAGCGCTGCTCGTCGGTGTAGCGGCCATAGTAGACCTCCATGCCGCTGCAGGGGCCTGCCAGCGCTTTGAATGTGCGCAGCAGACGGTGTTGCTCGGCATCGTCCAGCGGGTAGAAGAACAGGTGCGCCAGAATGGCGATGCCCTGTGCCTTCTGCAGGGCAGAGAGAACGTCCTCGATGGGTGCATAGTCCAGCTCCGACTCGACATAGGCCAGACGCTGGCCGAAGCTGCCGATGTATATGTCGAACGCTTCATCCACCGTCTTGACATAGCCGTGGGCCACAAGGCTGCGGGCAATGTGCATTCGGCCAAGATGCTGCGGACCGTTGCAGAAGGCCATGAGGTCTTCGTAGGTGCCGATGCCGACGCCCAGTGCGTCGAGCTTGTTCAGGATCTTGGTAACGTAGCTGCGGCGGTCGGGCTGGTTGCGGCGCAGCACGGCCTGAAGCTCGGGGCAGGCGGGGTCGAAGTTCAGGCCCACGATGTGGATTTCGATGCGGCGTCCGTCGGCGGTGCGATAAAAGCAGCTGAACTCGCAGCCGCGCAGAATGCGCAGCATGGGGAACTGCAGGCGAAGGTCGCTCAGTTCGGCGGGGGAATAACTGTAGTTGTGGTCGGTATACGCCAGATACCGGATGCCGCTTTGAAGCGCCATCAAGCCCAGATGCGCGGGCGTATACTCGCCGTCGGAATGGATGGTGTGAGTGTGCAGATCAGCGTGATACATAGAAATATCCCTCCTTACCAGGTTCTGCGGAGACCCGCAGCCGTCGTCAGCGAAACACCGATATACCCAAGCTCCGGCCAGTCGGGTTCATCGTAGTTGTAGACCCACGCGAGCGGCTGCCCGGACTTGAGGTCCTTACGGTCCGTTTCCCACTCATCCGGGCGGTCGCTGACGAACAGATAGCTCTCGAGCTCACCGATATTCGTAAAGCTGTGGATCACATGATAAACGACCGCGTTGTATTTTTCCTCGAATTTTCTGACGCGCTCAAGCTGCTCTCCTTCGAGCTGGCTGCAGGTGCCCAGCGGAGGAGCGCTCTCGGAAACGATGCCTTCCTGCTCAAAGCACTTGATAATGGGCGGATAGATGCCCCACAGCTTCATGCGCTCAACGGCCTCAGCCTTTTTTGCTTCGATACTTGCGTTCATAGAGTTCTCCTTTCTCATGTCCGGAAAAAAAGCCGCCGGAAGTGCGGCTTTCTGCTTCAAAGCATAGCAGAGCGGCCCGGCAGCTTCTACGGGAATAAATATTTGGCGCAGGGCAGAAAGGGCGCGGCACCGCCTTGGAATATTTTGGAGGATACGCTATAATAAAGCCAGAATATCCAAACGGAGGAGGGCTTTTCATGTGGGACCAGCAAGAGACGCGCCGTGAGCCGCTGCCCGCTGGAACGGTGCTGTGCACGATGAACGGACAGTTCACGATCCAAAAGTACATCACGTCGGGCGGCTTTGCGCTGCTCTATCAGGCGCAGGAAGAAGGGCAGATGTATCCGGTCATCCTCAAGGAGTATTTCCCACGGCAGGGTTATGTCCGGGTGGGCGGGGCTATTCTGCCGGAGGAAGCCGCAGCCTTGCCGGAGAATGACCCGGAGCGTAAAAAAAGAATTGAAAAGATGCAGACGCTTTTTGACGAGCGGGCCAATCGCGAGATCCGCGTCGGGCAGCAGAGCCGCCAGCGCACCCGGCTCACGGTGCCGGTGGACCGAAAGCTTTCGGTACGGTCGATCCAGCTGCCGGGAAAAGACCCCTGCACGCCGCCGTACAGCTGCATTCTGGAAATGGAGTGCCTTACCGAGCGGCAGGGCTTCTGGCTGAAAGATCTGTTGGAAGAAGCCGCCCAGCCCTGCAGCCCGGATCATCCTTTCGGCAACGGACGGCCGGGCTGCGGAAATTCTGTGCCGCAGTTCGCAAAGACGGTGGATCTGTTCTGCGCCCTGCTGGCGAACCTGAAACGCATCCACAGCGATGAGGATGGCAGCGGCTGCATCCATGGCGACATCAGCGCAGGCAATCTCTTTGTGGACGGCAGCCTGTCCGACGGCACGATCTTGGCCGTGTCCCTGCTGGACTTCGGCAGCGGCTGGGACGAAGAGACCGGGCCGGAGAGCGAGGTGTTCAGCACACCGGGCTTCCGTGCACCGGAGCTGCAAAACGGCGGGACACCGACCCCGGCGTCCGACGTTTACGCGGTGGGGCGGCTGTTCTATGCCCTGCTGGACCCTACAGCGGCGAACAATCTGCGGCTGGAGCGGGACCTGAGCTTCCTGGAAAGGTATGTGACGCTGACCGCAAGCCAAGCAAGACCTTCCGGGCTGGAAGGTTCCCTGCTGGCTCAGGTGAACGCGTTGCTGACCGCTGCCGCAAAGGAAGCCCCCGAAGAACGCATCACGCTGGAAGAGATGGCGCGGCAGATGGATGAGTGGCGCCGCCGCCTGACGCCGCCGGTATGGAGCCTTGCCCAGAATGCAGGCGCGCTGAACGATGGCGAGGTGAAGGGCCGCGACGAAGACGTAAAGAACCTGCTGAACGAACTGGAAAACGAAAAGCGGAACCCCCATGTGCTGTGGGGCTTTGCGGGCATGGGCAAGACCAAACTGGCCCTCGCCGCCGCCCACGGATGGCAGCAGCGCCACCCGCTGAGCCGGACGTACTTCGTCCGCTTTCCCGGCACGCTGGAGGCGCTGTACACCGACACCTTCGCCCATGCCATGCCGGTGGAGCGCGGCGGGCCCGACCTGATTGGGGACGTGCAGAAGCTGCTGTGCGAGAACCTGTCGGAGCTGGACCTGCTGGTCATCGACAACTTTGACCGCGATGAGGCCTCGTCCTGGGCCGAGCTGACCGGTGCCAGCGGCAGTCTGGAGCAGCAGCTCTACCAGCAGCTGTGCGCCCTGCCCTGCCGCCTGCTGCTGACCACGCGGCAGAATCTGGAACATGCGGCGGGCGGGCGCTTTTTCGAGATCAACTCCCTGAAGGAAGATGTCCTGCTGGACATCCTGCGGGACGGCTCCCGGGGGCTGCCGGACTCGGACGACGACACCCTCCGACATATCCTCCGGCTGATAGAGCGCCACACCATGACCGTCACCATGGTGGCCGCCCTGATGCAGTTCACCCACATCCCGGCCGGGCAGATCGCCGAGGACCTGAGCAAGGGCCAAACCCTCCGGGACAACAGTCTGGAAATGCTCATCCCCAGCGAAAAGGACGGCGAGAGCCGCAGCGGCACCGTGCTGCAGAACCTGACCACCCTGTTCGGGCTGGCGAAGCTGACCCCGCCGATGCGGACCCTGCTGCACCGCGCCATGTTCATCGGGGAGAGCGGGCTCTCGCGGGAGCTGTTCCTCAACGCCTGCGGCCTGCGGCCGGACGACAGGGATTTCCACGCGCTGGTGGATCTGCGCTACCTGAACAGCACGGGCAGCGGGAAAGACGAGTACCTTGTCCCCCACACCCTCATCCGCAAGCTGTGCAGCCTGCGGGAGCCGGGGTCTGACGGAGAGGGCGACGCCCATTTTCTGGACGGACTGTGGGAGTTTCAGGAGACGCCCGCCGACCGGCGCAGCACCGCCGATATTTACTCCGCTGTGCTGGGAAAGTCCGACCCGGACGCCCGGCTCGACACCCCGCAGAAGAAGCTCTGGGCCTACCGCGCCGCGAGCCTGTACTTCCGCCTTGCCGACTTCAAGAAGGCCGCGAAGTGGAACAACGCCATGATCATCGCGGAAAAGGCGCAGCCCGCCCTGCACTGGACGCTGCCGCAGCTGTATGAGAACCGGGCACTCATCTTCCGGGACCGGAAGCAGCCGCCGGAGGAGTTCGACGCCGCCATAAAAGCGATGGAATGCCTGAATGAGCTGGGCCCTTTGGAGCAAAACCCCAGTGCCGCAGCCTCAATTTATGAGACGCTTGGTCGGGCATACAGCGATGTTGGGAAGCTCCTGCTGCGGGGGGTGAGCCCTGAGGACCGGGAGACCCTGCTGGAGCTGACAAGCCGCGCCGACGCCCTGGCCTTCGGCGGGGACAGCGCGGCGTGGGCCGACCGGACGGAAAAGCGGGACTACGACGACCGCCAGCGGGCCTGCTACGAGTACGCCGCAAGGCTGCGGGAAGAGCGGTTCACGTTCCACTCTTCGGACACCTTCCGGACCTATATCAATCTGGCTTACTGCGCGGGTGTGTGTGCCATGCGCGCCAAAAACGAGCCGGAACGGCTCCGACAGGAGGCGGCACGCCAGCTGCGCTGGAGCCGTCAAGCCCTCGAAATTAGTGAGAGAAGCTCCACCGGGGCCTACAGCAACATGGGCCTCGCTTACGGCGCGCTGGGCGACTATGCCCGTGAGAAAGAGGCCTTCGAGACCCTGCTGGTGCGCCGCCGCCAGAACTCCGAGAAAGGCGACAGCCGCCTGTACGAGCTGCAGGCCCTGTTGTATCTCATCGAAGCCTGCAAGCATGGCGGAGACAACGAAGAGGCGTCGAAACGATACAAGGAAGTTCAGGCGCTCGCCAAGCAGCTGGGCGTGGAGGAGCTATTTGCCCATAATCTGGAGGAAGCCGGAGAGGGGCTTCTCTGACCCATAAGTAAACATTTGAACTTGGAGTTGTTCTTGAAAACACCAAAGATGCCGTTGACCTGAATCGAATGGTTAATACTCGGAGAATACTACGTTCAGAAGCAAGATTCTCGAAAGAGGATTTTCTGCACACTAGGACTTCTTTATTTTTCTCTGGTTTACAGGTTTGAAACAACTTTCCCGAAGTGTACAGCCGGAGTAGTCTCATAAAGGTAATAATTCGTGATCGTAATAAATCTTGCATCTTTCTTTGAACTGGAATGGGTGCAGTGGGGCCTTCTCTCTCCGCCACGGGGAAAACCATCAGTGTGTTTCAAAGACGCAGTAGAAAATGTTTTCAGGTGAAAAGGCAGTGTTTCTATGTTGCTGGCTCGAATTTGCGGCCACTCAAACCAATGCCGTCAAGCCGGTGGGGGGATAGGGCGATTTTGTTTGTCGGAGAGTAAGTGCACGGTTTCTGCACGGATTTTGCACGGTTTCAAAACGTGCAGAGGGTGCTTTTCGCTGCAAAATCCGACAAAGGGTGCAGAAATTGCTGGGTGAAAAATCACGTTGCTTTGATTAAAAATAACGATGACTCGAAACTTCCATAAATTGAGACGAACCGGCGGCTTGCTCTCTTAATCAGTGGG
>ENA-ORUX01000974-ORUX01000974.1-human-gut-metagenome-genome-assembly--contig:-NODE-974-length-24122-cov-8.121203_pt1 | contig 24122 bp, 27 predicted proteins | sample MGYA00242087_ERZ509225 | MGnify/ENA primary metagenome ERZ509225 (study PRJEB26280, sample SAMEA2338864) | human gut metagenome | biome: human gut; feature: human-associated habitat; material: faeces... | reverse complement strand
GCATCCAACTGGTGTTCTTGAAAGAGCACCACATCGACACCGAGACCTACAAAAAGGCTTTGTCCGGCAGCATTGCCATGACAGGGACAAATGTAGACTTCATCTTAAAGGGCATCAACGAATACCTGATGGCCTTGGCAAAAGAGCAGATCAAGCTGGCCTTTGAACAATCCGAAAAAGAAGTTGCCGATCTGCACCAGCGCACCCGTGAGGGCCTGTTGACTGCCAGACTGAATGGCAAGCAGGTTGGCCGCAAAAAAGGCACTGGCTTTGAAACAAAGAAAGCCAGAGAAGCCAAGCAGATCATCCGCACCCACTGCAAGACCTTTGGCGGCACACTTGACGATGCCGAGTGTATGAAGCTCACAGGGCTTGCCCGGAATACCTATTATAAGTACAAGCGTCAGATTCGTGCTGAACTGATAGCTGAACAGGATTTGCCGAAAGGAGCAAGCATCTTTTATGAACCGCCAAAATCATTCTGAGCCGGAGAGCAGGCTTACTTTGGAGGAACAGCAGGAGTTTTTAGAACTTCTGGCCCGTCTGTCCCCTGAACAGCGTGAAGCACTGAAAGAAGTGCTCAAGTCCTTTACCTAAGCAAAACAGTGCGGAGTGGCATCATGTCACCCCGCACTGTTTATTTTTTATTCTGGTTTTCTCAATTTTTGTTTTTTAGATTGTTTCTTTTGTTGATGTAGCTCTTTCAAGTCTTCAATTGCCAGCTCTGGAGCCATGGTGTGGAACATCAAATAATTGGTGTTCATGGTCTTTGCCGGAGCCTGCGCATAAATTTCCTTGCTTGATTCCTTGGTCAGAATGTGCCAATATCGGTAAAGATAGCCCGCCCAATACATAACTTCCTTATCATATTGAGCATTTCCCTTTATAGTCCGTGGACACTCGTCCGCAAATTCTTCCAGAAGATATTCTTCTCCCGCCCATTGCATTCGGTTGTACTCTGAATCCAGATCACGGGCAACTCTGGAACGCATGAACTGTTTCATAAAATCTTCACTGTCGTAACCCGCTTTCCATGCAAGCTTAAAGAGGCGACCTTGAATGTCGCAAATTTGCAGCCAGAGTGACTCCATTGTGATACAGCTCCTTTACTCCAAGTCATACAGCTTTTACCTGGCATTATTTCCATTTCCGCTGCATTACTTCACTTTTCAGAAACAATCGATATTTTGCGCCTTCTTTAATTGGATGGAGTTTGCCCCGTTTCGCAAGATCATCTACATTCTGTTTAGAACATGCCAGCTCCTCTGCAGCCTCAGCCGAGTCAACTACACGTTCTCTTACGAAGCACTTGAACTCTTCCATGCTTAACGGAACCTTTTTCCCTGCCGCATAGAGCTTTCCGCATTCAATACACAGGTTTTCTCCCCAGCAAATACCATAACCATCCGTTTCCACATTAACGGCGCGAAATGTATTTTCGTTCCGGAGCACCGGAGCAAACCGCTTATCTGTACCTGCCAACTGCACTAAATCATGCTTCTTCACGCATCCATCTCGGAAAAACACCAGCAACTGATTTTCTGGCAGCGGGATAACGTCTTCTACTTTCTGCTGATTTCGTTTCACAAATTCCTTCGGAAGATCCTTCTCCGAAATCGGCTCCAAATAATAGCTATCCTGTGAGCAGCGTCCGTTTGTCATCGTCAGCAGCTTATACTCATCATAAAAGTCAAGTCCGTTATCTCTCAGGATCATGCCAAGATTCTGTCGGTCAGACGGCACAATTCTCTGTTGCACCCAGATTCTGCTCCAATAAGCGTTAATTGTTTTTTGCCTTTTTTTCAAAAAAGACGAGAGGATCAGCGGCGTTTCCCATGGATCGGCCTCCTCTGGCAATTCAATATAAAAACGTTTTTCTTTTTCATAATAGAACAGATATGCAACCGCCTTATTAGTTGTATTGTCCTCATCTCTGACTGCAAAGATTTTCATAATATTCCCACCTCTGCCAGATCATATCCCATATTTTGTTTTGTAAGGACTGCGGTATAATGCCATCCAGTCCTTCCAGTAAATAAGCCTTGTGCGTGTGTTGCAGGGGATTCAATGCCAGTATTTCATCTTTGGGAATCAGCATTAGATTCTGCTGTGCCGACCGTGACCCGACAAAACATTGCACGGCACGATCCTTCATTACATCAAACTGGTTGATCTCCTCTTCTGTATGACAGTTGAACAGCAGCGAAAGTCCATGATCAAAGATCGGTGCCAGCCGAAGTGATTTCTTCCGGGCATTACGCAGCACCTCAATATTCGCGCCATGTCTATCACGATTTAAAATCAGAAAATCGACCACCAGCATCTTATAGATGAAATCCGACCATCCGTTGCGAGTGCAAAACTGCAACGGCGTTTCACCGTCTAGTTTTTCTGCCTGGTAATATGCATCCAGGGCAACCTTGTGTTCTCCATGTGCCTTAAAATCTTTGGATGCGCACAGATAGGTTTCCATTTCTTTTCCATCCACATCAATGTCCGCATGGATCAGATCATAATGAAGATGTTCAATCTCAAGAATGTTTAAAAGGCGGTCCACAATGATCTCATTTATGCACTCATGTCCCACAATGCCATTGATGCCATCATAATTGGATAGTTTATAGTAGATCTTTGGCTGCTGCAAATCATCTGTTGCTTTTAAAAAAGATCCCGCTGTTCCTGACGATGACCGAATCAGGGACCACGATAAATAGGTCAAATCTTGTTTTTCGTGAATAATCTCCGTACTCATTTTGCCGCCTCCTTTCCTTTAGTATATATTTTATCTTGTCGTACGTCAAGTATTTTATTTCTATATTTTACATAATAGCGTCAATGCAAGTGATTTATTTCCGTCAGCTCAGCCGACACGTTCACTCTAACCAACAAAATAGTGCGGAGTGGCATCATGTCACCCCGCACTGTTTAGCGCCTCTTGAAAAGATCTGCTCCAGTCTTGGTATCACGCTTTCCCAGTTCTTTCAGGAGAAAGACTCTGTTTACTTAAGCCCCGATCAAAAGGAAATTCTTGATCTATGGGCTAAACTCTCTCCTGCTCAAAGAACAGCGGTCTCTCAAATGCTGCGTTCCTTCCTATATATAAAGGAAGCGGTATAAAATTTTTTCCGCTCGTGAGCCGCTTGTGTCAAAAGCGAATTTCCGCGAGCACCCTCTCACGGCACACCCATTTTCAGAATGGGTGTGCTATAGGGGCGCTTGCAAAAATTCACTTTCGACACGCGCGTCTCACTCACGGACTATGTTTTTGTAGCTTCTTATATAAGATAAAATTCAACTATTCCGCAGCAAAATACGGTCAAGCCCATGAAGGACTTGACCGTTTTATCATTTTGAATAATAGGTTTTAGATACAAGATTCCCGAATTTTTGCAAGGTCACTGTTCAGAAGCGTTTCATGTTCCAGAAGACCATGCTGCACAGCAAGCAGAAAATACTTATTATTATGAAGAATCTTATATGCTCTTCGGTAAAGTTCTTCCAGTTTTGCTGATTTGATGGCTTCATTATAAGAAAGTCTCTGCTCAGACATTCTGTTGTCCCCTGATTCGATTCCAACGAAGCCACCACCTGCAAAGTGACACAGCCAAATATCCATGAGCTTATCTGCTTGCTCTATATCGGCCGATGCCTGAATATCCATAACACCATAGATCAGAGACACACCCGCTCTGCCTGCCAATGTTTTGGTCACTTCATCCAGAAATTCCTCCTCATTTTGTGCATAAGTAGCACAGCCATTTGCCATACCACCAATTACACCTTGGCTTCCGCGAACCGTGACAATTCCAATGCTTCCGGGGTGAAGAACTTCTCCGACCACTGCATGGGCTGCTTCATGTACTGCAATCTTCTGCAACTCTGAGGAGTCAGTTTCCTTATCCGTTTTTTGGAGTTTATATTCCACCTGAAGAAGAGCTTCTGTGATATCTTCCTTCTGGATGTGCTCATGACCTTGATAGACACTATTCAGCGCAGCAAGGTTCATTACCGTTCCCAGTGTAGCGCAGCTTACCTTGGGCATAGCCTTGACGATATCTGAAATCAGCACATCCTCTGCCAAATCTTTATCCCTGAGATAGTAGCTGACAATGTTCTCTGCAATCTCTCCAATCGGAGGTTGCAGATAGATCACATAATCAAATCTACCCGGTCTCAACAGGGATGGTGGCATATACCTTGTATCGTTAGTAGTAGCAACCACAAAAAGATCTGTGTCCTTTCATCATCAATACAGGCTTGCAGACAAGCCCATTCCGGAGCATAGGGAGAGGTGGATTCCACATAGAGGTTCAAATCTTCTAGGAGCAGTATACTAGGTGCTTCCTCCTTTGCCATAGCAAATACAGTCCTTAATTCATCCAGAAAACTGTTTTCCTGACTGGTTTTACGAAAAACAAAGGGCTTCCGTTCGGACTCTTCCATCAGGATAGATGCCAGCAGACTTTTTCCAAGACCAGGATCAGATTCCATCAGCAGCCCTCTTGGAATAGAAATGCCCTTTCTTTTATAAACCTCCGGTCTTTTTAGAATATCCAGAATCTGACGCAGAATCTCTTTCGTAGATTCGTAGCCGATAACTTTTTCATCAAACTTATCCATTGTATTCTCCCTTCTTATTTGCGCTTTGATTTTTTGTTCTGATTCATTTGACCTTTTGCTGTCAGAGAAATGCTTCCGTATCGAACGATATCATCGCCATACAATGCAGCTTCTCTTGACTGTCTCATTTGGATATTATTTTGAAGCATCTCGTCGAACTCAGATTTCCATTGATTTGTTACCGTTACAAGCATCTTCCACTCAGATTTCCATTGAATATGAAACATATTCTGTGTTTGAAACGATACTGCACAAACTGCAAAATGAATATGTACATTAAATCTATCCGCATGAATTCCATAGGCTGTAATATAACCGTTCTTCGCATAGATACTTGCTATTCTTTCGGCTAGAGATACTACATCCTGTGGCAAAATACAATCTGTTGCTGCGAAGGAAACAATGCGGTGTTTTGCAAACTGCGGAATACCTTTATGTCTTCTCCTGACTTCAAAAAGCATCAGATGATAAACTGAACTCGGATCACACAAATATTCATTGGGAATCATCGCTGGCTGACAACCTGCTAAGGTATTTGTTATAGTATTCGCTCTTTGACTATCTTCTGCTGTTTTATCTAATCTAAGAATATAATGCAGTAACCGTTTTAAATCTTCCAAAGTTTCATACTTCTCATTTTTGAGTTCGATATAACACATATCTATGAACCTCCTCTTTTATCCATTCCAGATCTTTTTCACTCGCATAATATCCAATATTAGATATAATTTCATCAACAAGGTCTGCATCTATTTTGGTAAAATAGATTGCGCTCTTAAATACTTCTGTGGCATTTTTACCAGTTTCATTCATTCTCTGTTGTAAATGAACTTTATCTTCATCTGTCAATCGTATACTAAAGATATTTCCCATTATAAGCACCTTCTTTCTATTCATATATTTCATAAAGATAAATTAATATCATTGAAAATATAGATGAGAATTTATAGAATAAAATATTATTTATGACGGCATCCGCCTCCCCCCTAGCAAGAATAGCCAAATGTATATACACTACACATTCGGCTGCTCTTGTGCGACTGTTTGTACTACAACTATTCCATTCAGCCGCTTTATCCTAATGTTAGTGTCATTAATAAAGATTAACTTTCACCTTCCTTCTGCTCTATACATTATTTAGCATTAACATTGGATTACCCGTATGTACATCACTCCATCAAGCACTACTTTCAGGCAATAGAAAACCCACATGGAACATCATCCATGTGGGCTTTTTCATGTTACCACCCAACTGATTTCAGGTTGGATTCTTGTATAATATATTCCTGTACCGCTCTCTTAGGAATCCTCCAAGATCGGCCGATCCTCATGGCCTTTATCTTTCCAGACTTCAAAAGCTTATAGGTAGTGTTCATACCGCATCCCAGCATATCAGCGACTTCTTCTGGAGTGATCAAAGTGTCATAGCAATCAAACATAACGGTAAATCCTCCTTTTGTGAGTTACTATAATGTTGCCGAAGGTCAAATCACACCAAATACAGAGAAAGGGCAACCACTTGCGTGGTTGCCCTAAATTGGTGTCATAATACTATAATGCAGCCTTCGTTCCTACACTATCAAAAAAATTTTGCTTGGAATATTCCTATTTTCCTAGTATTAGGGAACATTTAACGCTGAAATTTTTTCAGAAGTGTAGGATTGCAGCTTTTCCCATCACTGTTGTCAGTTCGCATTAGCTGAACTAGTACGTCCATTGTTTCTTCTTAAGAATTAAATATTCAAATACGGGCCTCCTTCAACCCCTTACCAACTGACCTCTTAGGCATAATTTCATTAACCTCTTTTAACGTTATCGGAATCGGCAATCGTCTTTTTTCTTGCAACGCATCCATCAGATAGTCCGATATCATGTTCCTCATTATCGAGTTTTTCCTAGCATTACTTAAAAGTTCATCATCAAATGTCATCGCACTCATTTTCAAGTTATTTTTGTTAATATAATCAGACAATTCCTTATACATTATTGAAACTTCTTTTGCGTCATTCTTTTTCAAGTTCGATTGTTCTTCCTTAATATTTTTGCTCAACACAACACAAAAGCATGACGTAAATATCGGAAATATCCAATTCGACCAACAATCCATTTCTTCTTCATACACCTTTTTCCATCGTTCAAAATAAGATACATCAATTGTATCAATATTCATATCTTTCAGACTTCTCTGAACGCCCAATTCTAAGGTTTCCATCATAAGTTCTTTTTTCCGCATTAATGAATCCTGAAATCCTTGAAAAGACCGATCTAAAACTTCCGTTCTATTATATATATTTCCCAATTCAAAACAGCGACTAAACAATATTATAGATGCTGGATCTGCAAACATTACATCGCTTCGAGCACTTGGAAGCTCTCGGATATTTTTCAACAGATCTGCCAACATGGTACAGTTCGTAATTCGTTCGATTTCCATTTGGATATAAAGCTTATCTGCTGCTGTCAAATGTTCAAGCTCAACTGTTGTCAGATGCTTTTTTTGATCTTTATCGTCGTAGCGTTGTTCGCAGAAACTTGTTAGCTCCTTGTGCAACCGCTGCAGTTTTTGTATTTGTAGCATACTAAGCGTCGTATGATCTTGTCTGGCTTCTTGAATAGTTCTCAGGATATCCAACTTTTTTGAAGAACGCTTTAGAATTATCATTAAATCCAAATCGCTGATTTTTAAATTACTTTTCCATTTCTTTTTCGGATCTGCGATATTCTTTTCTTCAAAAAAGAAACTTTGATAGGCCGGTAAAAGGGTGGCAAGTTTTGCATCCACATTATTTACGGTCTTTTTTAATGGTTGGTTACGGCTTCCAAGTTTTTCTCCTAGACCTTTAACTTCTAACTTTTTCTTATTTATTGTAAGCGATTGGTCATTCTCAAATGTATAGATTCTTCTGTTAAAAAGGTCATCCATTCCTGTAACAAAGTTACTTAAAATATCATCTGCTTCCAGTCCCATATCGAAGGCTTTGGCATCAAAAAAAGCATATTCACCTGCTGCATATACAGTCATCGTATTTTCTTCGCCAATGATTTTACGAACCATGCAATACAGTTCGGGTACTGCTGCATCCGAAAGTAGTTCTCGACTTTTTACCTCGAAAGGTTCTTTTCTTTTGTCGTTGATATGAAATGGGCGATTTTTCCAGTAATTTGAAAACAGTGACTCTGTCATCCTATACGCCTGATCCAAAGAGCACGCAACCAAATCACCTTTGAGACGTTGTTCTGCTTCAGGAATCTCTAACCGGAAGGTGTATCTAATTACGCTCTCCGCTTCTGCTACGCGTCTTATAAATTCTGATTCTCTCATAATCCCTCCATCATCGCAAGCCATTTGGTTGTTAGTTTCAACAATTCAGCGTCATTTTAGTTGTCTTAAATGCTAAATCATAAAATATTATATTATAAAATGTATTCTATTAAAGATTATATTGCAGATTTATTGTAATTACAATAGTCTTTTACACTACAACACCAAAATTATATTCGCGATTTATATTGTACCAAGTTTAGTTGTATAATGCAGTCACCGGAAGCGATCCGGGGACTGAGCCAAGCAAAACAAGGCTCACTCGATGCCTAGTACGCATAACCGGCAGGAGGTACAACGATGATCTACAATACAGCATAGCCCTTGAGGCACCGGCACCTTGCTACGAAGGAAACGTAGCAGTTGATCCTTGAAAACTAAATATAGAAAAAGGGAGATGTATGGCATGAGTATCTATCAAGCGCCGCAAGTTCCGCAGCCAGCTGTCACATTTGGAGGTGGCAATTATGTAGATTTATCGACAGTAAACATGCTGCAGGCGCAAAACGCTGCTCTGCAGCAGGAAAACGTTGCTCTGAAAAGTGCGAACCAGTCTCTACAGCAGCAAAGGGAGAATCCGCTTTGTAAAGCAGCTAATCGCGCCTACCTGCGAGAATTCACTGCATATAAAACAGAGAATCTCGCAAAATTCCCCGATGGAAAGTATTACCTCATTAAGGAAAACAATCTTGGAGAATTCTACAAGGTCGTCAAGCCCGTGTCAGACTGTACAGAGTTCTCTGCTCGATATGCGATCGATCCACGGGACGGCTCTAAGAGCATTGAAGTCCAGTACAGACTTCCTAACGGAACTCTTTCAGGCTTCAGTGTTGCCGATGACAAATTTCAGCAGAACGCTTTGATGCAAGAGTATTACAAAAGCGGCGGCACACTCCGCTGTGGAAAAGATGGTCCCCGGTTGTTTTATATGCTCGTTGCGCAGCTTCTGAGCAATCGCGAAGTCCATCTTCGGCATATACCAGGGTGGAATATCAACGTCTCAAGATGGTTTTTCAAAGAGCCAGCAGGATGCAAGTCGTTGCTGAATAGTCCGATTCTTCGTCCTGATGCTCTGATGTCCGAAGATCGGATGATGATGGCCGCGGTCATCGGATTATCCTTCTTGAAGACACGTCTTCCTGAAGAGCTGCAGCCAACTAAACCGTTTGCTGTGATTTCTGAGAGTTTTTTGATCACAACAGAGATCACTCTCAATTGCAAGCTCGCCGAGCTTAAAAAGCAGCTGAGCCATCATCGAGACGACTTGCTTATTCTTATCCATGGAGGATTTTCGTCCACCCGGTATCAGAAAGCTACGAATTATGATTACCTCTCCGATGAAGCCGAGAAGGGAAGCACGAGTCGTTCGATCTACATTGTTCAGGCAAAAGAATTGACGCTGGAGATTCGTGAGCATTGCATTCCGATCCAGTTAAATTCAGCAGAGGCTTGCTCCGCTACTACCGGTGTAGATTCTGTAACATGGGGTGATTTGATTTCCTTGGTAGAGGGCAATCCAAACGAATTTGATTCCCGCGTGTATCGCGCATATAAGGAGGAACGTGACAGAATGGAAGGATCAAGTTTTTGTCAGGAAATTGCCGTTTTACGTGCTGTAAGCGAAATCATTTGCTGGACGTTTTTTCAAAAAGCGTCTTTATCCGAAGAAAAGGTTCGAGATGCTTATAAAACCGCCTTCGATCACTATCCTTCCCGGTGGGATTCTATGCTAAACACAACCGCATCGGATTGCTTCCGCAATGCCCTTTATGCAGCTGCACGCGAACAGACCATCCGATTCCGGGACATTGATGACTTAGACGAGACTTATTGCAAAGAAAAGGAGGTACTATATGATGAGTATACGCTCTATCTCACCCTTGATCTTGTGAAACGTTTGGCTGCAAAGCACATGCCGGAATTTCTTACATCTGACGTTCTGGCTCAGCTGACTGAAGCTGGCATTCTTTCGAGCTCTATCGTAAAGACGCTCACGCTCTCTACCGGGCATTCCAAAAATGTCAGGCTTCGATCAATTAATCGCAGCTTTGTGAATGGACATGGACGCCGCGATATTACAACTATTTGACATAAAAAGGAGATTTTTTCATTGATTCCAGACTTTGAAATTAAAGTTACACCCGGAAGCTACGAGGAGGTTTCCGAAAGATTCAAAACCTATCTTCGGTTTCGCTTCGGTATTGACCCCGCCAGTGTATTTATTACAGGAGCAACAGGAAGCGGTAAAAGTACTGCTAGTATAAGTCTTGCTATCCAGTATGTTAAACAAGGTATTCCTGCACTTGCCATAGACATAAACCAAACAATGTCTCCCGAACACATTTGCAAGGCTCTGTCGCCAGAATTTGAATCGCTCGTGATACGACATAATCTGTATAGAAAAGCAGTGGCAAGCGACTTAATAACCCCTAAAATTTACGATGGCTGTATAGAGGATTCATATGACACTGCTTATGGATTATCTGAGATCATCAGTAAAGGTTATCGGTTGGGGCCTACGCAGGCCGCAATTCTTACCGATGCTATAAAATCCCGTGTAGATTGCAGAGAGACATCTCTACGAATTTTTCCCAGTATTCTTGAGGAACTTGAGAACTCCGGTTTGGCAAGTGCCCGCACACTGGCCAATCGTCTAAGACCTCTTTTGCGGAACAACGTATTCGAGTTCCAAAAAACAGGCAGCACTTCTCTCCCGCTTTCTCCGAATATTCACGTCTTTGATCTAAGCGGGTATCCTGCTGGCATACGAATTATCCTAGCAGAACTTCTGCTATATGATTGGTTCCGTTCTGCCCGTGCGCTGCAAACTCCAATCATCATTATGGTCGATGAAGTGCAGAATCTAAAGCTTGGTCGAGGCACAGTTTTGAATCAAATCATCACAGAAGGTCGTCGGTTTTCTATCGGTTCCATCCTTATTTCGCAATCTCTGAAAGCCTTTAGCTCAGATGAGCAGTTGGCGTTGAGCCAAACTGGAACCAAGCTGTTTTTTAAGCCACCACTCACAGAACTTCGGGCATGTTCCGAGATGTTGGCGCCCCCACAGCACCGTGCCGAAACAGCTGAACTGCTCAAAACATTAAAAGCCGGCCAGTGTCTTCTGCTGTCCGAATACGTTTACATAGGAGACGAGACTCACCCGTGCACTGATTGCATTCAGGTGAATGTTGACCTACCACAGTCCATTAAATAATAGGAGGATTTATCATGAACATCCCAGATGGATTTTTTGAAAACCCTGTTTCTCCCGAGTACGCTGATCTGCTTTCAACTATGGGCGCCCCAATTTTCTTTACAGCGCCTCCATGTCACACTTCCGGCGATTGTGAATACATCGATTGTAGTGCTATCACGCTGCGTGACCAGAGTCAATTTTTTAACTGCGGCTATGTCGTTCCCCCTTTAAACGCCCAATATGAGGAAGTACAACCCGATTTGCATTCTTTGGAGCGTTATGACTTCTCAAAAATGCCAGATCTTCCCTGGTACCCTTAATCGCCCTTTAAGAGTCCTATATCTCAAAAAGATATGCTTATTATGAAAAGCCACCTGTGCTTTCCATCAGTTTACGAAAGGAGAGAAAAATTATGGTTAATAAGCCGCAGGATTTTCTTACACTAACAGGTGCCGCACGTCGTGCACGGAGCGAAGGGTATGATATAACATACCACAGTCTCCGCAATCTCGTAGCCGCCGGTTACATAAGTCACGTACCGAACGGATCACGTATCTACATCTTTTACCCAAATTTGGTAAATTTTATCCAGAAGGGGCTCACGGCTGAGCAGAGCCTGGATTACCAGCTCTCCCGCACCCGCAACTAATTCGACCATCCGCCTTCGGCATCCTCCAGATGCCGGGGGCATTTTTGAAGCAAGTTTAAATCAATAGGAGGTTCAGATCTATGTTCTGTGAAAATTGCGGTCATCAAATCTCAGATACCGCTAAATTCTGCTCTGCCTGCGGGCATCCCGTTGGCACAGCGCCATCCCCCGGTACAGTAGCTCCACCTGCCGTTCCAGCCAAACGAGAATCGCCCCGGCTGAAAGCCTCGTCTGGCAATGGCAGCATCACACGAATGTCCGGAACACGCCGGAAACCATGGCTGCTCCGAATGCCGATCCCTGATCCTCACACCGGAATTACAGTCATGAAGGCTGTTGGCACCTACGTCACCCGTGAAGAAGCAGAAGCTGTCCGCGCCGAAATGATGAAGCGTCCGGCCACACCCTATCAGGACTCTACCCTGCAGGACTGCTTCCGGATGTTCAAAGAGTCCCGTGAATATAAGGGCCGGTCCGATAAGGCTCGCGAGCTCTATGACATTGCGTGGAAATATCTTCGTCCACTGTGGCACTTCAAAATTGCCGCCCTCTATGCGCAGGACTTCCAAAACATCCTTGATAAGATGGCCGATAACGGCCTGTCTCAAAGTATGTTGGAAAAAGAGCGTACTCTTATCAGTAAGCTGTATCGCACAGCCATTGGCTGGCGTGTCGTGGATGCCAACCTTGCATCTGTCCTGAAAGTCGAAGGACGCAAATCTCCGGAACGCGAGATTTTCACGGACGAACAGGTGACGCTGATCCTGAGCCAGAAGAACACGCCCACCGGGCAGATGGTAATTGCTCTTCTGGCCTGCGGAGTGCGTATCTATGAGCTGCTGCACTTCAAACACGAAGATTTTCACCGCACGGAATCCGGTGCTTATCTGATCGGCGGCTGCAAGACCGAAGCCGGACGCAACCGCATCATTCCCATTCTCGACTTTGGCATTCCGGTTTTTGAACATGCGTATGCCACCTCTGTGGAAAACGGTCCGCTCTTTCCCAATGGAAACGGCGGTTTCTGGAATGAAAAGAACTGGCGTAACCGCAAATTCTATCCTTTCCTGGAGGAAATCGGCATCCAGCCGAATCCTTACGACGAAAATGGTAAGCGCAAACCGGAGTTTGCCGGGAAGCTTGCCACCTATACGCCCTACACCACCCGCCATACCTACGCCAGCCTTTGTGACCGCGCAGGCGTCAACAAGGATATCCTGAAACGCGCTGTCGGGCACACGCCCAAATCCAAAACGCTGGATGAAGTCTATCTCCATCCGAAAGCGACCCAGATGATCGAAGCCTTTGATAAGGCCAATCAGCTGGTCAATGATGAAGTTCTGACCACAACGAAGGCATAACAACTTCAAAGAGAAAAGCTGCTGATCCGTGAGAATTTTTCTCTCATGGATGGCAGCTTTCTTTTTTGCACAATTCACTTTCGAGTACTCTGCTTCATTCTTGCTTACCTTTGCTCCCGATCCAGAACAGAAATCACCGTTTACAGGCACCATTTGCAGGTAACCTAGAAAACAGAATAATAGCACTCCGGTGCCGACAAATCTGTTTTCAACACTATATTCGACGATTGATCCGTTGCAATCACAGGTCATCCGCGGTATCATTAATTCATAGAATTTAATGTAATGGAAGGTTAGTGTTCAAATGATTGTTTTAAACCTTAACCTGTGGCTGGAACTGCCGTGGTGGTTTACATAACACTATGCGGAAGTTCTTTAATTGTGGAGCTTATTGGAGAAGATTCCTCTGTTGAGTTATTATGACAAAACTATGTACAATATGGATGTGATCGGTTTTCCGTTTGCCTGATTCACGATCGGTCAAATGGAAACAGAGATGTAAGACGTTCAGTCAACGAAGGTCAAAAATTCAAGAAAGAGGAGACAAAACATGAGCAAATTCACTGACAACGCCAGTGAGAAGCTGCTTGTGGTGGCTGGAAAAATCAGCAACCAAAAGCACATGGCATCCATCAAGAATGCATTCTATACCTTGATGCCTGTCATTCTGACCGGCGCGTTCTGCACACTTATCTCCAATGTTGTGTGCTCTACCACTACCACTGGTATCAGCTTGGCTAAGCTGCCCGGTATGTCCTGGCTTGGGATGTTCACTGATCTGTTCAACGCCGCCAACTACGCGACACTGAACTTCTTTACGGTGGCTGCTGTATTTCTGATCGGTATGGAACTTGCCAAGCAGAACGGCTTAGGCGATAGTCCGGACTCCGGCGTTGTGGCTGTATGTTCCTTTATTTCGGTCCTGCCTACTTACGTTGTGACCACCGTAAATGACGTTCAGGTCACCGTTCCCAATGTGCTTGGCAAGGATTACACCGCAGCACGCGGCCTGTTCCTTGGTATGGTCATTGCACTGGTCTCGGTGGAGATCTACAGCAAGTTTGTAAAATCTCACGTATTCGACTTTAAGATGCCGGACACCGTGCCCGCCAACGTAACCAAGAGCTTCAGTTCTCTGTGTCCGTTTGCATTCACCGTTCTTATCTGCGCAGCTGTCAACTTTGCGCTGGTCAAGCTGTGCAATAAGACCCTTTACGAGTTGATTTACACCTTCCTGCAGAAGCCGCTGGAAAGCGTTATGCAGGGTCTGCCCGGTCTGCTGATCCTCATGCTGGTGGCACAGCTGTTCTGGTGCATCGGTATCCACGGCAACCAGATCATCAAGGCTGTTCGCGATCCGTTGCTGAACGCAGCCATTCTGGCAAACACCGACCTGATTGCACAGGGCGTTACCGACATGAGCAAGTACAACATCATCAACATGAGCTTCTGGGACACCTATATGTCTCTGGGTGGCTCCGGTTGTACTCTGGGTCTGATCATTGCGATCTTCCTGTTCTCCAAGCGTGCAGATTATCGTGCCATCGCCAAACTGAGCGTCGGCCCCGGCATCTTTGAGATCAACGAGTGCATGACCTTTGGTCTGCCCATCGTGCTGAACCCCTATCTGGTTCTGCCCTTCATCATCACCCCGCTGATCAACGGCACCATTGGCTACTTTGCTACCAAGATCGGCTTTGCAGGTGTAGCACTGTACGCTATGCCCTGGACTACGCCCCCGATCATCAGTGCATGGCTGTCCACCGGCGGTAGCATCGGCGCAGTGATCACACAGCTGATCTGCATTGTGGTTTCCGTGGTGATCTACACCCCGTTTGTTATTCTGGCAAACAAGGAACCCGTTGCAGAGGAAGCCTAATCCGCACACGATTCCTTTGCAGCTTGACTGAACTGCTTAACTTCTATCTGAAAGTGCTGCCCGCGTCGGGACCGTCCATGTGGCTCGGCCCGGGCTGCAGGGCAGTACTTTTGTTTTTTGAACGGAACGAAAGGGAAAATTATGCTCAGACACGTTACTTTGCCGCAGGGCTTCTTTCTGGGTGCGGCTTCCAGCGCATGGCAGACGGAAGGCTGGAACGGCAAAAAGGATACGCAGGATTCCTACATGGATCTGTGGTACAAAAACCATAAAAGTGCATGGCACAACGGCTACGGCCCGGCTGTGGCAACCAACTTCCACGACCGCTATCAGGAAGATGTGGATCTGATGAAGCAGATCGGTCTGCAATGCTACCGCACATCCCTGAACTGGGCACGGTTCCTGACCGACTACGAGAACGTGGTGGTGGACGAGGAATATGCTGCTTACTTTGAAAAGATGATCGACGCCTGCCGTGCAGCAGGTGTGGAGCCTATGATCTGTCTGGAGCACTACGAGCTGCCAGGCGAGCTGTTCACCAAATATGGCGGCTGGGGCTCCAAACACGTTGTCGATTTGTTCGTCCGCTATGCCGAGGCTGCTTTCCAGCGGTTTGGCAGCAAGGTGAGATACTGGTTCGCCTTTAACGAGCCGGTGGTGGTGCAGACCCGCGTTTATCTGGACTCTGAGCGCTGGCCTTTTGAGCAGAACAGCCAGAAGTGGATGGACTGGAACTATAATAAAGCGCTGGCTACCAACCGCGTGATGAAGCTGTTCAAGGAAGGTGGTTATCGTCAGCCCGGCGGCAAATTTGGCACCATCATCAATGTGGAGATGGCCTACCCTCGCTCCAATTCTGCCTACGATCGCGAAGCCGCGGAGATGTACGATCTGTTCTACAACAAGGTTTTTCTGGACCCCGCCATCAAGGGTGCGTTCCAGCCGGGGTTCTTTGATCTGCTGGAAAGCCATGGTATCCATGTGGACGCAACCCCCGAGGAGCTGAAGGATATCAAGGAAAACACTATGGACTGGGTGGGCTTGAATCTGTATCATCCTAATCGTGTCAAGGGGCGCACCACTGCAGTGAACCCCAAAGCCCCCTTCCACCCCAACTTCTACTATGAAGAGTGGGATATGCCGGGACGCCGTATGAACCCCTTCCGCGGCTGGGAGATCGGTCCCGAAATCATGTATGATATGGGCATTCGGATGCGCGATGAATACGGCAATATGCCTTGGTTCATCTCCGAAAGCGGCATGGGCGTAGAAAACGAGCAACGTTATCGGGACGAGAGCGGCATCATTCAGGATGATTATCGTATCGATTTCATCAAGGAACATCTGGACTGTGCGATCCGCGCCGCTAAAGAGGGCTGCAACTGCCAGGGTTATATGCTGTGGGCATTTACCGATAACGTAAGCCCCCGCAACGCATTCAAGAACCGCTATGGGTTGGTAGAAATCGATCTGGAGCACAACCGGGATCGTCACCTGAAAAAGAGCGCGTTCTTCTACAAACAGACCATTGAGCAGCAGTCTTTTGATCTGGAGGACGACAGCGCCGAATACCGGTAAACAGCGGCGCCGCAATGCTTTCTACACTGCGGAAGGCAGGAAAGGATGGACGTAAACATGGCAGCACAGAAAAAGAAAAAGCAAAAGACTACCTATTATCAGGTGACTCCGCAGGCTACCACGGAACAGCAGCTGCGCATCCAGAAAATGCGCGACGAGCTGAACGCGCCGGATCCCAACGATCCTCACGTTTTTACCCGGTACAAAAAAATCACTTATCCCTTTGTGGTGCTGTTTCCGCCCTATGCACTGTACCGTATCTGGTGCAAAAAATCAGAATTCAACCAACGGGAAAAATACGTGCAAACGGCGGTCTGTGTACTCATCCTGTTTTATTTTATTGCATTCCGTCTGAATTGGTTCTGAAAAAACTTTTTTCAAACTTTACTCAATAAGCAAGGAGAATCTAATTATGGTTATCGTAAATGCTCCGCTGCGTGCGGATCTCTTCCGTGAAAAAGCAGAGAGTCTGGGTCTTGTGTATGTTTCCAAAGTGGGGATGAAGCTCAGCTTCAATGCTCCCAACGGCGATGACAAGGAGAAGGCTGCTGAGCTGAAGAAGCTGTGCAAGGCAGACCCGCAGTTGAACACAGTTTATTTCCAGTGTACTACCGCCTGATAAAGGCACCGAATGGAGGGAAGTGTGCGAATGTTAGGAGCGAAGGAGCGGGCACTGTTGCTGGCCCTTTCTGAAACAGAATATTGCACTTCCGGCACATTGGCAAAAGCGCTGGGAGTAAGCTCCAAGACTGCACAGGGTATGGTAAAGGATCTGCGCGAAAAGCTGCAGAAAAATGGTGCGGACATTCTGGCGCGCACCCGCCATGGCTATCTTCTGCAGGTGAATGACCGTGCTCTGTTCGAGACCCTGAGCAGCGGAGAAAATGCTGCCGCGCACTTTATTCCTTCCGGTAGTGAGGAGCGGATTCATTATTTGCTGGTGCTGTTGCTCGGCCAAGTAGACTATGTAAAGCTGGATGATGTAAGCGAGGAGTTATACGTCAGCAAGTATACCATTTCCGGTGACCTGCATCAGGTAGAGGAAGAACTGGCCAAGTATCATTTGTCAATCCTGCGGCGTCCGAATTATGGCATCCGCATTACTGGCAGAGAGATCGATATCCGCAACTGCACGGCACACGTGCTGGCCAATTACAACAATATGATGCCGGACGGCGGTGCAGGCTACCGCAATATGGCACAGCGCATATCGCAGTGTCTGATGAGTGCTATGCACAAGCACGCACTGCATTTTTCCGAGATCAACTTCCGCAATCTGGTCAACACCATTTTTGCAACCATTCACCGCGCATTACAGCACGCATTTATTCCACTGCTGGAAGAGGACAGCGCACCGGACATCAACGAGAATGTGTATGCTGCCGCCCACTATCTGGCTGAGTTGCTGGAAGCACAGTTCGATATTCGTCTTCCGGAGCCGGAGGTGCTGTTTCTGGCCTTGAATATTGCCGGCAAATGCAACTACAGCAGCGCAGACCGCGAAGATGAAAACGTGGTCATCGCTCCGGAGATCATGGCGCTGGTGGACGATATGCTGGAATCCATCTACGAAAGCTTCAAGCTGGATTACGGCACAAACTTTCTGCTGCGCATGAATCTGGGACAGCATCTGGTCGCAATGGATATTCGTCTGCGTTATGGAATGCCCATTGAAAACCCACTGCTATGCGAGGTACAAAAGCATTATTCACTGGCGTATGCACTGGCCGAACAGGCAGCAATCCCATTGCATCGGCACTATGGACGGAACGTCTCGGAGGATGAAATCGGGTTTCTGGCCTATATTTTCCAACTCACACTGGAGCAGGAACGGAAGGGCTTTGAAAAAAAGAACGTTCTGGTAGTGTGCTCTTCCGGTGGGGCAAGCTCCCGCTTGATCGCCTATCGGTTCGAGGAAGAGTTTTCCAAGTATCTGGACAACATCGAAGTATGCGACGTTTTTCATCTGGAACAATATGATTTTTCCAAGATCGATTACATCTTTTCCACAGTGCCCATCCACCAGAAGGTGAATGTTCCCATTATCCGGGTAGAGGATTTTCTCAACCAGTCCAGTATGCGGGTCGTACAGAGCATTCTGGAAGGTAGCTCGGCGGATTTTCTGTCCGCATATTATCAGCCGGAGCTGTTTTTTCCCCATGTGGAAGGCCGTACTAAGGAAGAAGCCATCTTTAATCTATGTACGCAGATCGACCGGGTAATGTCGCTGCCGCAGGGTTTCTATTCGGCGGTACTTAAGCGCGAAGAACTTGCCCGCACGGATTTCTGCCCGCTGGTGGCATTCCCGCACGCGTACAAGGTATTAAGTGAAAAAACTTTTGTGGCTGTAGGCATTCTGGACGAACCCATTCGTTGGGTAGAAAACGATGTACAGGTGCTGCTGCTTATCTCTATCGCAGATGGGGAGCACCCTGAGCTTCAGAAGTTCTATCTGTCCATTACCTCCTTCATGCAGGATACCGCCCGTGTGAAAAGCCTGATTCAATGCCGGGATTACCCTTGGTTCATGCGGCTTCTGTGTGGGGAAAACGGTGGAAGCAGAGAGAATAACACTCAAAAACAAAACAGCAAGACTCAAAAGGAGTATGAATCGTTATGAGCGAAGATATGGAAGCATTATACGAGGCATCCTTTACCCTGATTGGCATTGCAGGCGATTCTAAGGCGGAAAGTATGCAGGCCATTGATTGCTGCAAGCAGGGAGATTTTGAAGGTGCCCGCAAGCATCTGGCTGCCGCCGATGAGACCATGGTAAAAGCCCACGATGCCCAGACCGAAATGCTGCAACAGGAGGCCGAAGGCAATCCTGTGCCGGTAAACATCATTCTGGTGCACGCACAGGACCATTTGACCATGGCACAGGTGATGCGCGATATGGCCGAGCAGTTTATGGATTTGTACCAGACGGTGCAGACCCTGAAAGAAAGCAAGTAAAATCATGATTCAGAAAAGGAGTAAGTAGTATGAAGATCCTGTTAGCTTGTTCCGCAGGTATGTCCACCAGCCTGCTGGTCAATAATATGAAAAAGTTTGCCGATGCGTCCGATGTCATCGAGGCACGCCCTGTGCGTACCGTGCCGGATATTTTGGATGACTGGGATGTGCTGCTGCTGGGTCCGCAGGTGCGATATCTGGAAAAGGAATATAAGCCTCTGTGTGAGCAGAAGGGCAAGGGCTTTGGTGTGATCCCTATGCAGACCTATGGTCGCATGGATGGCAAGGGCTGCATGGAACTGGCACACAAGGCCGCTGCCAACAAGTGATTTTTGTATAAGAGGAAACGAAACAATGAAAGAGTTTGAGTATACCGTGCAGGATCAGCTGGGCATCCATGCCAGACCGGCTGGTCAGATTGCAAAGCTTGCCAAGGCGCACCCGGATTGCGAGATCAGTTTTGCTAAGATCGGCGGCTCCAAAACAGCAAACGCTGCCCGTGTGATGGCACTGATGAGCCTTGGTGCAAAGCCCGGGGATGTACTGCACATCACGGTAGAAGGTGCCAATGAAGAGTCTGTGACCACGGCAATGCAGGAACTGCTGAACAGCGAAAAATTGTAATTATCTTACGCTGCGGGATGCAGCAGAACAGATTCCTCCTTGAAAAGCAGCCCGGAACGAAGAATCCGGGCTGCTTTTTTGCATTTTTATAAAAAATATAACGTTAATGCGCAAGTTAATACGTGTGATTTTCTCATGTCGTCTTCATCTCAAACCATTGGAGCATCATAAAAATACAACCTGCTATAACAAAACAGAAAGGATGCCAGACTATGGCTATACTGAAACTACAGCCCGCCTGTCGCGAAACGATCTGGGGCGGACAGCGTCTGCGAAAAGATTATCATATGCAGTACGAAGGTGCTAACATTGCGGAGGCGTGGATGTTATCCTGTCATCCGTCTGCTCCCAGCATGATTGAAAACGGAATCTATGCCGGCAAAACGCTGCAGCAATATCTGGATGCGGAAGGTCCGCAGGTACTGGGCAGCTTTGGAATGCTTTTTCATCCTTTCCCGATTCTGATTAAACTGATTGATGCAGCACAGCCGCTGTCCATTCAGGTACATCCCTCCAACTTCTATGCTATAAACCGCGAACATCAGTATGGTAAAACAGAGATGTGGTATGTTGTGGATGCCGAGCCGGGAGCATTTTTATACTATGGGTTCCGGCAGCCAATCACCCGAGAGGAATTTGCCAGGCGAATCGAAGATAATACGCTGCCTGAGGTGCTGAATGCAGTACCTGTATGCAAAGGAGATTGCTTCTATATCCCATCCGGCACAGTCCATGCTATCGGAAAAGGGATCCTGATTGCCGAAGTCCAGCAGAATTCGGATGTGACCTACCGCGTTTATGATTATGATCGCAGGGATGCCACCGGCAAACCGCGTCAGCTGCACACAGAACAAGCGGAGGATGTTGCAAAGCGAACACCGCCGCGTGACGATTATAATTTTGGTGGGCATCTGATTCGGTGCGAGTACTTTACGGTAGACCGCATGACCGGTAGTTTTACTGATGTATGTGATGACGAGTCGTTCACCTCACTGGTGATACTGGATGGAAATGGTACTCTGATCGGAGAAAACGAGAAGATTCCGCTGCGAAAAGGGGATAGCTTTTTTCTGCCCGCAAACAGTGGTTCCTATCGCGTGGAGGGAAACACCGTGATTCTAAAGACCCGCGTTGGTACTATCTGAAGGAAATTGGTATAAATAGGTTTTGTTGGACTACTTATAGCAGCATCAGATATTTTTTCGGAATAGTGAAAGGCCACTCAAACTAATGCCGTCAAGTCAGTGATGGTCACCACAAGTCGATGCATTGAACACTTTCACCGGCTCAAACTTTACCAAAATCAGGGTCTTTATACCACCAGATAAACCAATCGGCGGAATTTTTTTCCAAGACCGGGCTATCAATGACACCACTGTCGATAACGGTAGACTTATCCACATCCTGAATCATTTCCTTGACCATCGGGTCAGCGATCCAGTCTTCCTCGTAATCGTATTTGAAATAAGAAGCCATTACGTTGCATCGGACTACATGACAGGCATCTTACCTATTAAAAAGTACGGTTCTCACTCTGTGCTAAATATGTTTACTGAGTATTCCATGACCGATCCCGATGAACTGGCACGGTGTGATGGCTTCAGATATACAAAAAATCGCCAATGCATGAGAGAAAAATCTCTCACGTTTGGCGATTTCTTTTTTACCCTAAAAGCACTCTTGCTCTGCGCTGTACCTCTTTTTCGATCATCTTCAAGCGATTTGGCGGCAGATTATAACGTGTCGCTCTGCGGTCAAAATGGAAATCCAGCAGCTTATGGAGCATTGTACGGTGACGAGGTTTCATTGCACTCTTTGCAGCTGCAAAGTAATCATCATATGCAAGCGGAAGCAGTGTGCGGGCATATTCATCAAATGCTTTCTGGTTGTCCCAAAGATCCGTTCCGCCCAGACTGAACAGCGAGTTTCCGTGGTCAAACAGCGGTGCGGGTGCCGCAATCGTGTTGGTCTTATTATCTACCAGCACACCAAAGTTTCCATAGTGGCGGTCAGTGTTGCAGATGATCGCATCAAAGACCAGCATATCTTCCAGCGCATCCACAAAGGTCTGACCTAACGTCTGATAATACGCAAAAATTGCTTTCATTCCACCTTTGGACACAAGCTGCCCGATGGGAATATAAGAATGCTCTTTGCTGGTGAACAGCTCACACTTGGAACAAAGCGTCTTTTTCAGATCTTTTGTCAGGGTGTATCGAATCGCATTCACGCCCATCACCTGTGCAACTTGATAAACATACAGTTCCGAGTACGGTTCAAATCCAAAATTGCTGAACCCTGACGTGCCACCTTTATAAAGATAGATTTTTCCGTTTTGTCTGCACCAGCATTTTGGCAGCATCCCGTTGGTCGAGAACTCCGGGCAGGACGCAAGCGAAGTTCGTATGCTGCTGCCATATCCTGTAAAGGCGATTGCTGCCAGCACCTGACTGAATCGGTTATCGTAAAGATTTACTTTTTCAAAGGTGTCACCGGAGCCCTCTGCATCTACCCAAAAGCAATCATTGAGTGAAAGACCTTTATTGGCTGCAATAATTCCAAGCGGTCGATTCAAAGAAAGCCCCACCTTAGAGAGCAGAGCGTCTACATACGCTCGGTTCTTCGGAATTGTGCGATGCCGCAGCCAGCGTTCTACACCATCTTCTGATACAGTCAGATTCAAAGGTAGAAAAGAACGGTTTTCTTCGTAGACCTTTATAAAATGGAGGCCAGTATCTGCACTGTCCATGTTTGCTTCAAAGGTAAGCAGCGGCAAATCAAAATGCCGGATGGTGTAGCGCACAGCGATTTCTCCTTTCATCCATGATCTTTTCCTTTATTGTACGGCATCAGAATCCGAATGAAAAGCACCACCGTCATTCTGCACAAAATTCAAGGATAAAATTTTATATCCAAAAATCTGCAAAAATCGGGTTTCTGAGGTCATTTTGCCGTTCCTCTCCGAATTTTGCTACAGATCTGCTACAAACTTGCTACAAACGACTGAAAAGGGGGCCTCCTACACGTTTCATTATCAATATGCAAAAGTGAATTTGTTTCACTTTTGCATATCAAAAAGCACGTAGGTACAAGAAAAAGCCGCTTACCTTTTCAGGTAAACGGCCTTACGTTTGGTGGAGCATTGTCCACAGCACTCGAACCCAACACCTCTTCACGGGAGATGGTTTTGGAATCGTCCGTGAAGTTGAAATTGAGCACGACCCGGTCGTCAAAGACGTAGACCGAGTTGACAAAGGTATCAATGATCTGCCGCTGGTGTTCCATGTCCCTCATGTCACCCTTGCGGAATTTTTCAAACCAGAACCGCATCCATTCGCGGGTCAGGACTGGCTTTTTCAGCTCTTCTTCCAGAATGCTGGTGTTCAGGGCTTCCTTCCGGGCTTCCAGTTCGTCCAACCGCTGCTTGGTGGTCGGGGTCAGGATGCCCTGTTCAATGGCTTCCAGAAGGTTTGCCAGCCGCTTCTCTGTGTCCCTGAGCTGGTCTTTCAGGACAGGCAGCCGGGTGTTCTCCTTCTGCTGGGCTTCCATGACCAAATCTATCAGCCGTTCGATGATTTCATCGCTGAAAATCACCTTAATGGCAGTGTCCACCACGAACCGTTCCAGCGGCTCCTTGCGGATGGCTTTCAGGTCGCAATGCGCCTTGCCGTGGCGTTTGGCGTTGCCGCACTTGTAGTAATAGTAGGTGTTTCCCATGTGGCTGGTGCCGCTTTCGCCACCCATCAGGGTGCCGCACTTGCCACAGAACAGCTTGGTGGTCAGCAGATAGCTCACATCCTCTTTTGCAGGCCGACCATGGGCGATCCTGTTCTGCTCAAAACGCTGCTGCACCCGGTCAAACAGGTCCTGGTCAACAATGGCCGGAATGCCGCCCGGCGTCACAATGTCCTTGTAGCGGTATTCGCCGATGTAGCGGC